>ULOZ01010236.1_pt1 | contig 22616 bp, 16 predicted proteins | sample 1953031 | NCBI WGS metagenome assembly ULOZ01 (sample SAMEA4835616, study PRJEB28245) | human gut metagenome | biome: gut microbiome; material: fecal sample | place: Denmark | collected 2008
ACACATTAATTCAATAACATCTTTAAATATCCATCCAGATGTTCCAGTTATCCATGGCATTGGAGCAAATCCAATTCTGCTAATTGCATCTATTCCAAAATACATATTTCCTATTGCATATTCTTCCATGCCAGATTCTTTGTGATTAAGTGGATAAATTTTTTTTAGTGATTTATATGCAATATTTGGTTGTTTTAATAGTAAATTACTTGCAATTTTAAATGCCACTCCATGGTTATAGCTAGAACCATTTTCATATGTTCCAGGTGAAAAATATGTAGCGCGTCCAATATTGTCATCACCTTTTCTGTATGATGGTCTTAATTGAACATATCCATATTTACAAGATAATTTTTTTTCAACTTTTTTCATTACTTTTTTTTGAATGTCTTCATCTTGAATATTAGCAAGTACTGACCATGTTTGTGGATTTAAATATATCTTTCCATATTTTGAAGTACTAGAACCGATTTTTTGACTTAAATCATTGTACCCATAAATATATTGGTCGTTTTCAAAACCATATTTAATAATATTTTTCTCTAATTTTTCTTTTTTTTGTAAATATTTTTGATAATCAAAATTGATCTTTTTACATATTTCAATAAATGAATTAGTGGATTTAACTAAAGCAATACTTAACCAAACGCTTTCACCGATTCCTTTTAGTCCACATGCATTTAATGAGTCATTCCAATCGCCACCACCCCATTTAACTAAATGGTGTTGACCTAAATTGTTATATAAATAATCTAGACCTTTTTTCATATGAAGAAAGACTGTTTCTTGACATGAAGAATTGTAGTAAGAAACAACTTCATTTAAAATAGAAAAATCATTTGTCTCTTTTAAATATGATAAAATGGTATCACTAATCCAAATGGCACCATCTTGATAAGGATAATCTAGAATTGGCTCAAATTGTCTAATTGTGTTTCCATTTTCGAATTGATATTTTAATGTAGATATGATTTTTTCTTTAGCTTTTGAATAATCAAAAACTAAGAAAGAAGAGATATCTTGCATTACATCTCTAAAACCTTTTCCATATACTCTTCCCCATGTTTTACCTAAATTAATTTGTCTTTTTAACCAAATATTAATTAATTTATCTAGATATTTATCATTAGATGATAAAATAATTTTTTTATTTATTTCATCATTTTCTTTTTTTGTTTTTTCTCTTTCTAAAAAATAATTTTCGTTAGATAAATATTTATTTAGTATTTTGTATGTTTTTACTTTTTCTTTTCCAACAGCACAAACAATGTTGATATCTTTTTCTTCATTAGGATTTAATTCAATTTTAAATTGGATAGCAGACGAACATTCACCATCAAATGTCATTTTGGTATTACTTAATTGATCTTTATATAATCCTTTTGGTGAAGATAAATCATTATAAATGCCTTTGAAATTAATATCGCTTACTTCAAAACTTTTAAAATCAATATTACTTTTTAGCATTAAGACTTGATTTTTTTCAGAAAGATCATAACCAATATGAGAAAATACTAATGAATTATAATGCTTATCAAAATATGCTTTTGAATAAGGACCATGCCAAGTTAAATTAATAAATGGTTTATTATAAAAATATAAATCGAAAACTTTTTTTTCTTTTGAATTATTTTTTAGGTGAATATGAGAAATTTCCACATAATCATCACTTGGAATAAATAAAGTCATACTAACTTCTAAATCTTTATAAGACGAAATAATTGTTTGATAGTTTAATCCAACATGGGTTTCAAATTTATCAAAAGGAAGATTTTTATAATTCCTATTTGCATCATAAAATTCGTTATTTTCTTTGATATATACTAATCTTTCGCCACTGGTGATTATTCTAAATCCTGTTTCTGTTAAACATTTTGCTTCACCAAAGCCAAATTGATTATAACTGGCAATTACTTTTTCATTCCAAAGAAAATTCATTAATGGTCTAATGGGGAACATGTCCTTAATGATATATTCGTTGCCAATAAAGTTTTCTATCATAAATTTACCTTTAATTTAAGTGCTTTACCATAAGTTCCTTGGTTTGATTCTGGTTGAATAACATAATAATATGTTCCACCTTTTGTTGGCTTATAAGTAAAATTAGTAGTATTACTTTCACCAATCATATTTAAGTAAGATGGTGTTTCATTTTCTTGTAATTCATATAAATTAAAATGCCAAATATCACCTGTATTTACTTTCCAATTAAAAATTAATTTTTCATCTTCATATTTTATATTTGCATCATATGGATTAGCTGCAATTAATGATGAATCTAATAATTCATAAGTAGAATTTAAATCTCTTTTTTGCCATTCAGAAAAGGATTTTTCTTTTGTTGGTTCATAAGGAGTAGCTCCTTCTTCATTGTTTAAAGAAAAATATTCAGTAGATTCAAACGCTCTAAATTGAGTGTTATCATCGCTATAAAATTTATTATTTGCAAATTTATACCAAGGAGTAGATGAATCAACATTAATCCAATAAAAGTTTTTGGCTTTTTCTCCATTATAAATTAAGTGGTTATCTGTAAATTCGTTTCCTTCAAAATTGGTATCACCATTAGTATTTTTGACTTGGAAAGCATGGGTGTCTTGGTTATTATGCAAAATTAAATTATCTTTAATTTTTAAGTTTTTGACTGCATGCCAATCTTCTCTAACTGCTTCATAACGGCTTGTAAAATTACTAACTGTAATAGCACCTTTGTTATTAGTGTTACCTTCATTATTTTCTATTTTATTATTTAAAATAAAACTATTTTGATTAGCCATTGTACCAATGCCACCGCCTTGATTATCATGGCAATAGTTGTATTGTACTTTAATATTATCAGTATTCCAATCAATATCAATTCCCATTGCATCAAAGCCTGTTTTTTGATCAAAACAATTGTAAACTTCATTAAACATAATATCGCAATTGATATCACATAAAGCCATGATTCCACATTCACCTTCCATGACTTGATTTACATTATACATACCGGTATTATAAACAAGATTTCTATTAATGGTTGAATCAGTACAATCCATAATATAAATACCAATACATCCTACATCGTGAACTTCATTACTATCAAAATGAAAATTAGTGTATTTATTGACATGTCCTTCATTTTGATTAATTGGTTGATTATTTAACCAACCTCCACTATGGATACCACTTCTTCCAATATTAGAAACTTTATTTCTTCTAATAATACAATTATCTAAAACGTTAATTGGTGAAGACTTATAATCATATTCTGTGCTAGTAACAGTGATTCCCATTAACATCGAATCAGTTCCATTGCCTTCGACTTCATTATCACAAATATAGATATTTTTATATTTATTTTCTTTCACAAATGAATATGAAAAACTAATGATATTATAACAAGTAGTTGTTTCATCTCTTTTCTTATTTTCACCTACAAATTTTAAATCTCTAACAACAATATTTGAACCTTTTTCAATACTAAAAACATTACTAAATTTATTAGTGATAATTGGTTTATTACCTTCACCATAGCTAGCAAAAGTAATTGGATTATTATCTTCTCCACTTAAAGAAGTAAATGATAAAGCACCAGTAAAAGTTTCACCTTTTTTAAATAAAATATTATCACCAGCTTGTAATGATAAAGAGTTAACTTTATTAATAGTTTTAATAGGCTTATTTTCACTTAAACCATCATTATTATCATCACCTTCATTTGAAACATAAATTTTACGTCCTTTAGAAAGAGGATAATCTAAAACATCTTTTTCTAAATTAGTTTGGAAAGTGAATTCTTTATCTTCTTTTAATAAAGTCACGTCTTCATATTTTTCGTTAGTCATAGTTGTCCCACATGAAGATAATGCAAGTAATGATAAAATTAATAATTTTTGATATTTTTTCATTTTACACCTACTTTTTTTCTACGCCTATTTCTTCGGCGGACATATTCATCGCTGTGATATATGAAGCACCTTTTTTGTTATAATTATTTACAAAATTATTCCATGTAGAATCTCTAGCTTCTTTATTTGATTTGTTGACAATACTTTGATAGCAAGAAGAAATACTATCTGTTAATTGAGAAATAATTAAAGCATAATCAGTATCGACACTACAATATTGTAAAGGATTAGCTACTAAATATTGTTTATCCCAAGCCTTAATTAATTGCATTTGTTCTTCATAATGTTTAATGGTTGTTGGAATAAGAGTTGACCAACTAACTAAACCTTTAATTCTATATACTCCAGGAGCGACATCAGAATCATAAAGAGATTTTTCTAGGCCATTAACATTTTTACCTAATAAACTAACTATTTTTCCATTTTCAATTTTATAATGTTTATCTTTAATACCATAGTTTAATAAAGTCATTCCTTCATCGGTTAACATCCAATCCATGATGGACATAATTTTCTTTTTCTTGTTGATTGAAGCTAAATTTGAAATACTTCTAAATCCATATTTATTAGAATATCCATACATTCTTTTAGTTCCATCAATACCAGTAATAATTGGCATACAACGACAAATATCTTTTACTTTTTTTGTAGAAGTTTCATATTGTTCCATTAATTCAAGGATGCCTTCACCAATATTGTAGTTAGTATTAAATGTCATTATACCAGCTACGCCATTAACAAATTCATTTTTCATCATTGTTTGAGTTAAAGTTGTCGCGTAGTTTTGGGCAATAAAACCTTGATCATACATATCTGCCATAAAATCTAAAGCTTGTTTCATGTTATCACTAGTACAATCTGGCAACCATTTATCTTCACTTGCACTATAATGCCATCCATCATAAGTAACACCAAACATACTTAAAATTGGATAGAACCAATAAGCTCCTCCATCTTTAGTTAAAGCGTAAGCATAAGTATCGTTAACCCCATTATTATCTGGATCACCATTAGTAAAACCATCACATAAATCATAGAAGTTTAAATAATTAAAAGAAGGATCTTCTGGATCAACAAGTTTTCGACCACTTTTTGGAGTGAAATCTTTAGCTTTTAAATTTTCATACCAATCACGACGATAATACATACCATGTTGATTAACAATATCACTATCAGTTAAATCATCCATAACAATTGGATAACCATAATATTCTCCACCTAAAAATTTCTTCATACTCTTTTCATCATATCGATTGAAAGCTTTTTTTAGATTAGGATATTCATTTAAGTATTGACCATAGTCAAATAAATAATCATCATCACGCCAATTTGAATAAGCTGGTTGTCCGACTTCATGGAAGAAAACATCAGGAACATCTCCTCCACCGATATATTGATTTAAAACTGTTTCCCAACCACTGGCATTACCATTAATATATTTAAATTTAACTTGGAATTTATTTTCAATAAAATCAATAATTAATTTAGTGTCTTCAGTTTGTGATTGCAGTGAATCTAAATCAATTCCAAAAAAGGAAATTTCAAGTTTTCCATCTTTATCGAAAGTATCTTCTAAAAAATCTCCTTCGCTTAGACTATTGTTGGGATTGTTACTACATCCTGATAATCCACTTAATGCAATAAAAGCACATGTTGATAAAAATAATAGTTTTCTTTTCATAAATTTCTCCTTTTTTAACCTTTGATAGAACCTATCATTACCCCTTTGGTAAAATGTTTTTGTAAGAATGGATAAACACATAGAATTGGAACAGTTGAAACAATGATAGCGGCATATTGAACTGATTCACCAATTACTTCATTAAAACCTCCTACTCCAGCTTCGGCATTAATTCCTCGGCTAGTGTCAATAATAACTTTTAATGTATAAGCCATTGGTCTAAAATCAATTGATTCAGTTTGGAATAACATAGAAGTAAACCAGTTATTCCAAACACCTACAGCAATAAATAATGCAATTGTGGCTAAGATTGCTTTTGAAAGTGGTAAAACTACTTTGATAAAGACATGTGCTTCACTTGCCCCATCAATTTTCGCGGCTTCAATTAATTCTTTAGGAAAAGTAGAAAAGAACGAACGCATAATTAACACATTATAAACACTAATAAATGAAGGAATAATTAAAACCCATAGAGTATTCATTAAATTTAATTCTTTGATTAATAAATAATATGGAATTAATCCTCCTCCAAAATACATTGTAAAGATAAAGAAAAAGTTTAAAAATTTTCTACCTGGTAAAGTTTTTTTACTTAAAGCATAAGCCGCTAAAGTTGTTATTACTAATTGATAGATAGTATCTAATACTGTGACAATTACTGAATTTAAAAAGGCTCTTCCAAAATTATATGTTTTGTTTGTAAAGATTGTTTTATATCCTTCAAATTGCCAATTTTTTGGCCAAAAATAAAATGTTGAAGAAATAATATCTTTATCGGTCATAAATGATTTAACAAGAATTTCCCAAAAAGGATAAATCATAGTAAAACCAATCAAGATTAAAAGAATAATATTAATAACTTTTAATATTTTATTAATAGAGATTCTTCTTTTTTGATAAGTATAGTTTTCAAATGTTTTAACCATTCTAGTTCTCCTTATTAATCAATGAAACGATTTTATTAGCAAATAAGAGTAAACTTATATTTATAATATTTTCAAATAAACCAATCGCAGTACCAAGTGAGAATTGTCCACTTCCAATACCATATCGATAGACAAAAGTATCTAAAACATCAGCGACATCATAAACGGTTGTATTGTATAAATTGTAAATTTGATCAAATCCTCCACCAATTAATCCACCAACTCTTAAGATTAACATAATTGAAATAGTTGGCATTAATTGAGGTAAAGTAATATGGAAAAATTGTTGAATTGAATTAGCTCCATCAAGTTCACTAGCTTCATAATAATCACTAGATATTCCACTTAAAGCAGCTAAATATATAATTGCTCCCCATCCAACTTCTTTCCAAATATCAGAGATAACAATCATCGTAAGAAATTGTGTACCATTACCAAAAACATTTACTTCTCCAAAAATTGATAAAAGTTTATATAATGAACCAGTTCTCTCATTTAATAAAGCAAATATCAATCCAGAAACAACAACCCAAGAAACAAAGTGTGGCAAATAAACAACAGTTTGAATGACATTTTTAAAGACTCTATTACGAACAGCATTAATCATAATTGCTAAAATAATAGATGCAGGAAAGCCAAAAAATAGTTTTAATAAATTAATTACGATGGTATTTTTAAAAGCTCTCCAAAATTGATCAATAGCAAAAATATCTTGAAAATTTTTAAATCCAACCCATTGACTACCTAAAATACCTTTTCTAGGAGAATATTTTTTAAAAGCAATAATAATTCCATACATTGGTCTATAGGCAAAAATTAATAATAAAACCACTGCTGGAATTAAAATTAAATAGAAGAATTTATGTTTATAAATAGTTCTAAAAAATGAATTCACTTTTTCTTTTTTAGATTGAGGATTTAAACTCTCAATATATAGTTTTTCTTGTTTTTTTAATTCTCTTTGGTCTTTAGATTTATTAATTTTGTTTTTAATAGAATTAAAGATGTTAAATTTACATAATGCTTTCATACTAAAATTATATAATTTTAAGTTTTCATCTAAAATGTAAAATATTTACTGTTTTTTGTGTATTTATTATTTTTTAATGTAGATATTTCTAAATTCAGTTGGTGAATATTGGGTATATTTTTTAAACATTTTTGAAAAATGGTAATAATCATCATATCCTACTGAACTTGCAATATTTTGTAAAGGCGTTGATGAATTAGTGATTAGCAATTTTGCTTTATCCATTTTTAATAAAATAAAATATTCAGCAAAAGAAGTACCGACAATTTTTTTGAATAATTGGGAAAAATAAGAAATGTTATACCCATATTTTTTGGCAAAATATGATAAAGGAATTTTTTTATCGATATTATTTATTAATTCATTTTTTACTTCATTAATAATTAATTCACTAAAATCATTGTTATCATTTTTATTAAAATAATTTAATAAATCATTTATTAAATCGTCAATATTATCATATTCATCTAAAACTGAAATATCAAAAATATCTTTATCAACAAGATTAAATCTGATTAGAGCATAAACAATTGATTTATAAATACTTTGAAGACTATAAACAATAATATTATTTTTAATTAAATTTTCTTTAAGATTTTTAATTAATTGTTGTAATTCAAAAATTTTTTCGCATTCTTTAAATTGATTACAAATTTTTAAATAGTTATTATTTTCTTCTATAATGATATGTTCGTTTTTGCCTGTTAAAAATTTTTGCTTACTAGCAATTCGCGTTAATCGTAAGTATTTATCAATATGCTCATAATTTGTTAAAATAGGACTTATTCCAGATGATATCTTAGGATAATTTTGAATAAATGAAGTAAAATTATTTAAATTAAAAACAATAACAGAAGTAAAATTTTCATCACTATAAATGCAATATGTCATAGAAGAAATGTCTTGAATATCTTCAATTACTTTTTGATGATTTTTTCCATTTAAAGTAATAATATTAAAACTTTCATTTTTTGGTAAAAGAGCGTTATTTTCAAATAAATCTTTGATACTTTCAGCGTGGTTAACTAAATTATTATAAATTTGTTCATTGAAATCAGTTTGATTTTTAGTATTTATTTCTAATAGTAAATTAATTAATTGTTCTTTTTTTAATGGCTTTTTGATATATCTAATTGCCCCTAAACGGATAGCTTCTACAGCATAATCAAATTTATCATATGCACTTAAATAGACAAAGTTAATATGTGAATTTAATTGTTTGATGCTTTCAGCTAATTTAAAACCATTTAATCCATCCATTTGTACATCACAAATAACTAATGTTGGCTTTTTTTGTAGTATTTCTTCTTTGGCAAGTAGAGGATCAACATTATAACCAACAATTTCAAAATAATATTCATTCCAGTTAATAATATTTTTTAATTCATTAATTATTAAGATGTCATCATCAACAAAATATACTGTTAACATGTTTCCTCCTGTAAATTAATTTCAATAATAGATATCGTTTTATTATCTATTACTGTTAAATAGACTTTTACTTTATTTCCATACATCAAATGTAAGCGTTTATTAATATTAACTAATGCAACTCCATGGTTTCCTGTTTTAATTTCAATACCATTTTTAATATTTTCATTGATAGATTCTAAAATATTTAAATCCACGATTCCATCATTTTGAACCATTAAATATATAATATTATTTATCAGTTTTAAAGAAATTTTGATGTTACCTTTTTTCTTTTTTAAACCATGAACAAAGGCGTTTTCCACTAGAGGTTGTAAGATTAGCTTTGGAATTTCATAAGATAAGCAATTTTCATCAATATCATAAAAAACATTAATATCTTGATATCTAATTAATTGTAAATTAATGTAATTTTTAATTGATTCGATTTCGTTTTGAATGCTAGTTTCTTTGATGTTAAATGATAAAGAATATCTTAAATAATCTGAAAGTGATTCTAAACAATAATTTGCTTTATCAATGTCGTTTAGATTAATTAAAGAATGCACAACACTTAAGATATTAATAATAAAATGTTTATTAATTTGTGAATAAAGATTTTCAATTTCAAATTCTTTATTTTTTAATTTTAAAAGATTGGCTTCTTCTTTTTCTTCGTTAATTTTTTTGTTTAAATTATTTACTGATTGGACCATTTGGTTATATGATTGAATAACTTTATTTACTTCAATATCATTTTCAGTATAATCAAGAAGTTGTAATTCTGTTTGATTTTTATTTTTATCAAAACTATTGAATAAATAATTCAATGATTTGATATTATCTTTATGTAAAAAATGATAAATAGTTAAAAAAGCAATAATAATGAATAAATAAACCATTAGTTCTAAAGAAAAAGAAAAGAATAGATCTTTAAAAATTGTGCTTGTATCATAATATGTTGTTAAATAATAATTATTAAAATTTAAACTTGATTTATAGATATAATTATTATTTAACAATAAATTTGAATTGCTAGAAAATAATATTTCATCATTGATAGTAATTGAAGCATCAAAGCCGTTTAATGTGGAAGTCAAAGAAAATGGATTTAAAAAAGTGTTTTTGTTTACTACAATAAAGCCTATACCAAGTTTAGTGTTATAAGTTTCTTGACGAATATCTTTAATGTTTCTTGCAAAAACTATAAAGTTAGAAACATCATTATTAACATCAAAAACAGGATAAATTTTTCCATTAGTAAATTCATCTTCATAACTTTTATTTATTATTTCTATTAGATATGATTTAACAATATTAGTATTTACACTGAAAAAACCATCGAATTGCCCTGTATAAATTCTTTTATCACTATTTAATTCTTGATTAATTTTTGGTATATATCCAGTTCCTATAACAATAGATGAAGAAGATTGTAAAGATGAAGCAAAATAGCTTTCTATTTCTTCTTGATTTGTATTTACATTATCTTGTAAAAATAAAAAATCATTATTTAAAAAAGTGTTTCTACTAAAGGAAGCAACTTGATTAAATTGATCTTCAAAATTTTGATGGATATTCTCTGAAATAATATTTGCTTTTTCAATATTTGAAGATTTTGTTGATTGATATGAAAAAGTAAAATTTAAAATAACAAATAAGAAAAATACCACATTAATGGCGATGATACTAATGATATATTCGCTTTTGTGTGTGATATTTCTTTTCTTTCTCATAATATATTCTTTCTTATTATTTTAATTAAATTTTGATAAATAATTTGATGCCCTTCCACATCAGGATGCACTAAATCTGCACAAAGGTAATTCCTATTTTTTAATAGAGATTTACCAGAAATGTAGGTGATGTTAGTAAAATTTTTACAAAGATTTTTTAATTCTTTTCTAAATGAATTTAATTTGCTAATACTAACCCCACACTTTTCATTATAATATGAAAATATATCAGTGACAAAAATTTTCTTTTGACTTTTAGTAATCTGTTCTAATAAATATAAACATTTATCTTTATATTCACTAGTAGATATTTCATTTATAATGTTTATTCCTAATTCAAGAAAAGCATAATCAAATTTCATTTTTGAAATTTCATCTACGACTTCTTTTTCTATTCGACAACTACCAGGAAAACCAAGATTTTTTAATTCTAATTTCAAATTTTTACTAATTAATGATGGATAAGAAATAGTAGGAATGAAGGTTATTGAATTAGAAGTAATAGAAGATCCATAAAATAAGATATTTTTATTATTTAAAGTTAATACTTTGGTTCTTCCTATTTTCTTTTTAAATTGAACTATTGTTCCATTAAATAAAATTCTAACTAAATTTGCTGGATAAATACTATTTTTACCTTTATTAATTTCTTCAAGAGCCTCTATATTGGCATTTTTTTTAATTTTTATCGTGGTATCAACATTGCTTTTTATTACATAACTTGATTGAAACCATTCTGCTTGTACTTCTCCAAAATAAATAAAACATATACCATCTTCATTTTTTTCCTTGAAGGTGATTTCAACTTCATCATCAATTAAAATAAATCTTAATTCAATTCCAATTGATGATCTATTCATATTAATACCTTGTTGAAGCATGTTTTTTTCACAATATTTAGGTAATCTTAATAAATAATATGCATCGGTATCAATTTCTAATTCTGAAACATTATAAAATTCTATATCTTGATATATCATATTTTTTTCCCAAAAATAATGTCCCTCTTTGAAGAGAGACATTATAAATTATATTTTTTATTTTGCAGGAGCGATTACTAGACTTGGACAATATTGCAGATTTCTTGTTCCACCATTAGAGGTAATTGCCCAAACAAAGGTTTGACCTTCTTGCAATTCTACATAATCACAGCCAATTTGTCCTTTAGAAGTTTCTGTAGAAGTAAGAGATTTTGTAACTGTTGAAATGGCAACATTTTCACTATTAAAGACTTTTATATTAATATTGCCTTCAACCCATCCACCGATTTGGTCTTGTTCTTGAACTTTTACAAAACAATGTTTTTTAGCTTTAACTGCATAGATAATACCATCATCTTTATTAAAGAACATTCTCCATGTTTGATATTCAGTAAAACCAGCTTCTCCATCACCTGATTCGCTATTTGGACCAAGGAAGCCATGAGCGTTAGCAACAAGAGGTGAGAAATTATCAACTGTCCCATGACCTACTGTATAATCAGCATTTTCATTAGTTGTGATCCATTCTCCACTATTGGTTTTTTGTGGATCATGTAAACCATATTGATTAGAAAGAACAACTTGATTCTCTGTATCTGGAGTAGCAGTAGATTGTTCGTTTTTATTTTTTGCAGGAGCAATACTGATACCTGGACAATTTTGTATATTTCTTGTAGTGTCAACACTAGAAGTAACAATAAATAAATATGTTTCATCTTTTTGAAGTTCAGTAAATGCAGTGCCTAAATTACCATTCGCTTCATCAGTACTATTAAATGATTTTGTTTGTTTTGATTTAACTGTTTTATCGGCATTTAAAATAGTGTATTCAACATTGCCTTGCATCCAACCACCAAGCGTTTTAGCGTCATCAAAGATTTTGATAAAGCAATGTTCTTTAGCTTTAATAGCATAGACAATACCATCATTTTTATTAAAGAACATTCTCCAGTTAGCGTATTCAACATCACCTTCTTCTCCACTTTTTGAAGTACTTGATGCACCTAATGTATTAACTGAATTAGTTACTAATGGTGAGAATTCTTCTCTATTTCCATGTGCAACTACATAATCTACTAAAGCATTTGTTGTAACCCAATTACCATTTGCTCCAACTTGAGCAGTATATAAATCTGCATTAGTTAATGAAGTAACTTTACTTTCATCAGCAATATAATCTGATTCAACTGGTGGAGTAACAACTTCTTCATGATAAACTTCATCATCTAAAGCATTTGTTAAACGGATATCATCTACATATACATTTTCAACTTTGTTAGCATTTCCACCTAAAACACTATCCCAAATTCCAAATCCAAAAGCAATTTCTGACATACTCTTAGGATTATTTTTACATTCTCTTCCTTCTGCGGTAGCATTTGTCGCATTGGTTAAATCAAAGACTAAACGATACCATTTATTATTAGCTAAATCAAATGAGTTTTCGAATTGATAGTATTCATTAACTTCATTACCAAATTCATCATAGCAATATGTTTGATAATAAGTATATTTATAGATATTACTCATAGTTTCAACACCTACTGCTTCTGAATCAAAATAAACCCAGAAAGAAAGGTATTGTGCTTCTGAAATAATGGCAAAATCACTTCCTAATAAAGAAAAATCGTTAACCCAACAAACATTTTTACTTAACCAATCGGCTTGAATTGATTTACTGCCATTATAGCTTTTTGTTTCACTTACTGTCATTGGATAATATTGGTTAACTGGTGAAACATCATTTTCGCCATCAACGACAGTGAAGATATTAAATGAATCATTTAATTTATTTCCTGAACTATCTTCAGCAATAACATTAACTTTGTATAAACCTTTTTCATTTGCCACAAATTTATTATCAGTTAATTCTATTTCAGTTTCATTAAAAGTAACTTTAATAGTTGGGGTGATATCTTCTTTACTATTATCAGTGACTTTTACATTTGCTAAATCGATAGTTTGCCCTAAGACTGCTAAATTATCTTTTTTAAAATCACTACTAATTACTGGAGCGGATAAATCAACAACATTAATCGTGTATGATTTAGAAATAGATTTATTATCTCCATATGTAATTGTATAAGTAATTGTGTATATACCTGTATGATCAGGAGTAAATGAACTATCTACAACAGGGTAATCTTTTCCTGAACTATCTTTAACAGTAATAACTGCTTTATGATATTTATTATCACTATCTTTTACTGTCATTGGATCCATATAGTAAGATGAACCTAAATCAACAGTTTCAGTTTTTGATTCATCTAAAACAAAATTTCCTTCTGGAATTGTTACTTCGTTACTTGGTGGGGTTGATGTCGTGCTATCATTACATCCTACTGCAAGAGTCAAAAGTGTAGTGCTAGCAAGAAAAAATTTCACCAATGTTTTCTTTTTCATATTATCCTCCTCAAAAATAATTCATATATGATAAAAAGAATTATCTACATTACATATTCTAAAGATAAATTTCAATACTAAAAATGGAGATATTTTAGTTAGAATTGTACTTTTTTTAGTTAAATAAGCGCTTTCATTGGCTAATTATAAAAGTTTTACCATTAACATTTATACTTTTTGGATTTGGATCTTCAATAACAACCATTAAAGAAGCAAATTCGGAAAATGTTTGTTTCTTTTCTTTTTTTGTAAAGGTAAAAAGCATACTACATATAATTAGTAAAATTGATAATATTGCTAATGAAAATAAATTAAAAATATCTAAGAAATAAGTAAATATCATTAATATTCCACTATAACCACCTAAAACAATTATTCCGACTAAAGAAGGAATAATCATATAAATAATAAATAAGCATATTGCTTTAATAATATTAAATGGCCAAGTAATTTGTTCATTTTCTATAGAAGTGGCTTTTAAAGAAAATAACTTCATAAAAAGAGTTTTTCCATCTTTAAATATACATGGGAAAACAAAATAAATTATAGTAATAGCGATAAAATAGCTAATTAATAGAATAGTAATTTTAATTTGATAGAATGTATCAATTTCTTGGTTATAAGAAGTTACTAAACTGCTATAAGGAGTATATAACTCCATATATTGATTAATAGTTTCTTCTAAAATATTTAAATATGTATTATATATTAATTGGTATGTAGGTAAATAATCTTGATTCTTTTCTACTAAATATGAATATATCTTATCAGCAGTTTCGTTTGTAAAATAAGGATAATTTTCTAATATAAAAATTTCGTTTTCTTCATTTTTTACATTTTTAAAAAGTTTTTCTTTATATTGATTGATATTCATTAATTTAGAAAAATCATGATAGTCATTTTTATGTGTAACTATATATGTTTGGTAATAAAAATAAAGGCTATCATTAGTCGCATCGATATCTTTTGTATCTTTAAAAAAAGAATTATTTTTCTTTTGACTATCAATTTGTTTATATGTTTGACGAATTATATATGAATAAGTAACATCACTAGTTTGAGCTAAATAATTATCTTCTTTTAAATAGCTTAATTTTGATTCTATGACAATTTTTGTTAAGTTATCTTGAGTTTGTTGAATGTTATTTTGTTGACTATTATATGAAGGTAAAGAAGTATTAATAGCTTCACCAATAAAAAATAATGTTAATGTTAAAATAAAACAGGTAAAAAAATCTAATAAACATACACAAAATTTTTTACTTCTTTTTAATTTGTTTTCCATATAATTAGACCTCATCAGCAAATGTTAACTTATCATTATCTATTATAATATAAGTATAAGCATAATTGGATTTGAAATAATCAAATTCTTCTAATGTAGACCAGTTATTTCCTCCCCATTGATCGCCAATATAAATTATTTTGTCTTGTACTTGTAAAATATATGTTGGTTGAGTTTTATAAGTATATTCATCTCCAATATTTTTTAAAGAAGAAAATTCACTTTCTAAAGAAGTTGAATAGGCGTATTTACATTGATTAGGAAACCAACCAGTACAAAAACTAGTTAAGATAAAATATTTATCGTTATGTTTAAAAATACTTGGAGCCTCTCTTAATTTACCTATAAATAGTTTATTAACTAATTTATTAATTGATAAATAATCTTCGTTTAGTAAATAGATATGTAGATCTTTATTATCATTACTAGCACTGATAAAGTAAGCTTTTTGATTATCTATAAATAATGTACAATCTCTAGACATATATCCTAATGGATTAAAATGTCCATGATAAGTAAATGGCCCAACTGGTGAAGAACTTGTAGCAATAGCGCAACTTGCAGATAAATAATCTTTTCCGTTTTCATAGTGCATCCACATGACAAATTTTTTTGTTTTTTTATTATAGATTACTTTTGGCCGTTCGATATTTACTTTATGAATAATATCACCTAAACCAAGTTGATAGTTATTGATACTTTTTTGGGGTGTATCAGTGGTAATAAGATTTCCACAGAAAATCCAATTTTTTAAATCTTTTGATTTATAACAACTAACATAAATATTTTCTTTTCTATTTTCTCCATACCAATAATACCAACCTTCAAAAAATAAAAATCCTCCTCCGTGACAAGAAACAAGATTTCCATCTGTATCTTTTAAATTACTTATTATATGCATTCTTCATCTCCTTAAAATATTTATCGAATAAATTTATTCTTTGTACAATATAACTTTCTATTTGCACAATATTATTTTCTTTTTGGCTAGGCATATTAGGCCATTTTTTACTTTCTGTTTGATAGATTACTTTATCAATACTATTAATAAAAGAATTGTATTTATTTAAAATATTATCTAGTTTTAAAGGTCCTTCTCTTAAAGAAAAATAAGATGAAACGATTTTTAAAGGATAATTTTGAAATAGTTTTTTCCAAAGTTCATTACAATTCCAAGAAGATAAAATATCATTTATTAAATATTCATTATATTTGGAAAATGATTTTCCATCCCAATTAATACCCCATGTGGCATCTAAATCATAAACAGAAGGTAAAAAGTTACTTCCATCAAAACTTGCCCATAAAATATTTTTGCTATAATTATCTCTAGCGCCTATTAACATAGTATAGAGCATTGAATCAATTGCTCTATCAACATAGATGTGAGAAAAATCATTGTTTTTTATTTCGTTAATAACTTTGTTGAAATTATTTCTTAATGAGTTTGTATCATCATTTCCACAATATTCAACTCCCCATCCATTAGAAAAATTTTCATTAATTTCTTCTTGAAGAAAACAAGATTTGCTCCATTCTTTGGCCATTAAAATAGAATTAGGTTTTTTATCTTTCATATTAAATAACCATTTATCTTTCGGAATATTTAAAGTATATAAACCTAAATAATTATCATTGTTATAAATTAAAACTGGATAGCCATCGATAGCTCCTCCATTAACTAGATTATTTATTTCATCATTAAGATTACGATAATGAACAATATCACCATAAATTTTTGCGGATACAACATTTCTTGCTTGTGAATAATCAATATAATTTGCTTTTAAACAATATTTACTTTGTTTAGACCAATTTTCATTTAAAAGAACTTTTCGTTTATCATCATTTTCATCTAAAAATTGGATGTTATAGTTTTTCTTTGGATACGCTAAAGAAGAAGATCCTTGGAGTTTAAAAGTGACTATTGATTCTATTTTTTTCTTATCTTGATAAGTGATTTTTAGTTTTGTTTTATTTTCTTTATTAATTGTGTTTAAATTACCTTCAATAGTAATAATTGGTATATTAATATCTTCATATGATATTTCTTTAATGATTTTATTTTGACAACGTGCACATTTAAAATTACCTGCTTTAGTAATATCTTTAACTTTTTCTAGATAGATATTGGTTAATTTGTAATTATGGGAAGGTGGAATTATTTCTTGTTTTTCAATTATTAAATTGCATTTAGCACAATGCTTACCTTCAGTTAAACCTATTTCATAGCAGGTTGGTTCTTTTCTTTGATCAATAACAATTAAATGTTCACATCCACTACTTGATAAAAATAAACTAGTGTTATTTGCTGAACAACTAATTAATAAAAAAGTACTAATAAAAAAATAATGCCATTTTTTCATAATATTACATTACAATAAAAATTTATTATTTAAAATTTATTATTTTTTTATGTATTTGTATTTTTTTTAGATTATAAAAATTTTGTAAAAAAATATTTTCTTTAAATAAAAATTATTTAAATATTTTATAATGATAATATAGGGAGCAATTATAATGAAGGAAAAAGAAGAATTAATTATTCCATTTGAGGAAATAAAAAATAATAAAGAGATTAATACTTATATTAAACAAGCTAACGCATCTTTATCAGCAATGGGTTATACAGAACATTCATTTGGACATGTTACAATCTGTGCAAATGTTGTAAAGGATATTTTAAGCCAATTATCTTATTCTAAAAGAGAAATTAATTTAGGTCAAATAGCAGCTTATATGCATGATATTGGAAATGTTGTTAATAGAAATGATCATGCTCAAACTGGAGCGGTAATGGCATTTAGAATTTTAGATAATTTAGGTATGATGGTGGAAGATATTGCAAGTATTGTAACGGCAATTGGTAATCATGATGATTCAACTGCCTTCCCAGTTAACGCGATTACGGCTGCTTTAATTCTTGCAGATAAAACTGATGTTAGAAGATCAAGAGTTACTAATAAAGATCAAACTAATTTTGATATTCACGATAGAGTTAACTATGCAGTTATTGAAAATTCTACTAGTCTAGATATTGAACAAAAAACTTTTACTTTAAAAATAATTATTGATACAAAAATATGTTCAGTAATGGATTATTTTGAAATATTTTTAGATCGAATGATTTTATGTAAAAAAGCTGCTAAAAAATTAGGCTTAGAATTTAAATTAATTATTAATGATTTAAGTGTTATTTAGAAAATTAGCATGAAAAGATTTAAAATTGGTCAAATTGGTATTTAGCATAATCATGCACAAGGACACATGGAAACTTTTAAATGTCGCGTGGGTATTTATGGTTATGAATTGACTTTACAAAAATTGCTTTTATAAGCATGTGGAATTAAATAATTATAAAATTTTAGTGATGTCACTTGCATTTTTCTTTTTTGGACGTATTGGAACTATCTCACTATAACCAGCAGCAATAACGGAAACAATTGTTTCAGAAGTAGGAATATTACAAATCTTTCTTAATAATTCTTCATTTCTAATCCCCATTATTAAAGAGTCTAAGCCTCTATTTTTAAGTGCTAAAATAAAATATGCATTACTAAGACCTAAATCGTATAAACCAAAGTTATTTCCAAGTTCAGATTCAGCAAGCCCTGTTTCTTTATTAAATCCAGAACGGTTATTAATAAAAGTTGTAATTACTAGTTTAGTATTTTTAGAACTTTCTTGATTAAAACTAGGTAGAGCACAGTTAATTTTGTTTATAGTTTCTTCGTTTTTAATTAAATAAAAACGTGACACTTGACTATTTTTCCAAGATGGACAATTAGTAGAATCATTAATTGCTTCAAGTATAATATTATCATCTATTTCTTTTTTAATAAAATTTCTAACACTTCTTCTTTTTAAAATTAACTCATTAAATTCCATAAAATAACTCCATTTTAATTATTCTTATTATCAAGTTTAGATATTATAATGACAACAGGTATTTCGATTATTATGAATCCTATCATATATATTACCTTGTAAAAAAGATTTATTTCTTTTCGAATTTTATTCGATTTATTATTTTAACCAGTAAATATCTAATATGAATTTTAGTTATATTGTTCTTGCTATAGTATTAAAATTGTGATTTTCTTTTTGGAAACTTATTTTTTTAATAACCATTTTGCAATGTCGACAATCAAAATACCATTATAATCATAGGTATCAATTTTAGTTCTTGCAATAATCATTTTTGGATAAGCATCTTTTATTGATAATAATGGAACATACTCTCTTTCAAATGTTTTTTCATTATCAATAAACTCACTAACTTGTATATATATTTTCTCATTTTGTTTAATAGCAACAAAATCTATTTCTTTTGTATATAATTTACCTACGTATACTTCATAACTTCTTCTAAGCAATTCTAAATAAACTATATTTTCCAAACATCTTCCATAATCAAGGTTTCTAGTACCATTTATAGCGTATCTAAAACCAACATCAGAAAGGTAATACTTATCACTATTAGATAAATATTTTTTTCCTACAATGTCATATCTTTTTGCTTTATAAAACATAAATGAATTTTCAAAATAATTTAGATATTTAGATATTGTCTTTCTTGTTATATTTACTTTATCATTGTTTAAACAATTACAAATATTATTAGGAGATAATATATTACCAATATTATCCATCATATATTCTGAAAGTTTTTTAATTTCATTTTGATTTCTTATTTTATATTTGTTTATTAAATCTCTTAAAAGTACTGTATTAAAAACATCACTCAAATAATTATATTTATTTACAATATCTTCATAAACTAATGAGCCTGGCATTCCACCTTCTTTTAGATAAGCATTAAACATTAAATCTATATCATCATTACTATTATAATAATCTAGGTATTCTTTAAAAGAAAATGGGAATACTTCAATACTCATAGTTCTACCAGTGAATAAAGTGGCTAAATCTGAACTTAATAAGAAGGCATTTGATCCAGTAATATAAATATCAAAGATGTTTTTAGAGTGAAGACTATTTATAGCAAGTTCAAATTTCTTACATAATTGAACTTCATCAATAATTAAAAGATTATACATTCCTTCTTTAAAATTATCTAAAGCATATTTATGTAAGTTATGATATTCAAGTAATTCTTCAAATTCAATGTCTTGAAAATTGATGAAAACAATGTTTGCATTTGAATCATTTTTTATTATGTAATCCATAAACTCTTTTAGTAATATAGATTTTCCACTTCTTCTCATACCAGTAATAACTTTAATATCTGGTGTATTTTGTAATCTTATAATCTTATCTAAATAATTTTGTCTAATTAAATATTTCATTCTATTCCCACTTTCTTAATTATTTTTATTAATTGGTAATAGTATTATATAATATCTTTGCGTCATTTTCTATTCCCATTTTTTAAAATAAATATTATTTTTGGTAATAGTATTAATTATTTTTACAATTTTAAATACTATATAATATACTCAGTAAATAATTAACATCTTAATTAAAGTTAAAATTACTAAAATTCTATCTTTTTTCAATTAAATCTATTGTTCCATCATAACGATGATTATATGGTAAGTTTATTTATCATTTTTCATCATCAATTTCTTCATAATAGTAAGAATAATTAATACCTTTTATAATCAATTCTTTATTTTCAAAATCACTAGTTAGAGCATTATTAATCAACATAAATATTTTTTTAGATGAAGATGGAGAAATACTCATAGCATCTAAGTATTCTTTTTTATCTATTTTTGACCAATCAACAAATTTTTTTAAAGAGCAAATTAATATTTGGTCTAATCATATTCTTGTTGCCCTGCCATTTCCTTCCATAAATGGATGAGCAATATTCATTTCAACATATTTATCTACTATTTGTTCTATTGTATTTTCTGGCATTTTATCAATATCATTTAATTTACTTGGCAAATACAAAGCATTAGCAAACATAAATTCACCTTTTGAAATGTTTTTATTTCTAATCTTCCCTGCAAAATCATAAAGTCCCTCAAATAGATATGAATGAATTTGTTGTAGTCCTCTTGTTGTTCAAACTTCTATATCATAAATTACTCCAGAATTAATCAAATCATGAGCTTTCTTTTTACTTTGTTCATCAAGTTGGTCATTATTTCCTTTTAGCCATTCTTTTAAAATACTTCTATGTTTTCTTGGAAGAATATCTAAAAGAACATCCAGCCTTTAATTGATAAACAGTCAGTATTGTAAGTTTTACCATCTGAAGCAGTCATTTTCAGTTGCTTGCAATTTGCTAATAACTCACTATTCCTAGTTTTAACTGTATACAAATATATTCTTGGATTCGATGTTTCAACTACTGCTGTTATTAAATCTATAGCGCAAACAATTCAAGATGATGATTCTTCATCCCATCTTAATCTTACAGGTTTTTTATAAAAATATCTTATTGAGGTTTTTTCAAACATGTATTATTACCACTAATATTATATCATAAAGCACATCAGTTATTTACAAATTGCAAGCAACTGAATTTTTAAAGTTTTAACATATATAAGCGATATAAAATGGTCGTTTCGTTAATACATTATTTTGAATAATTCTATTAAAATGTACTGAAAATTGCTTTTTCATTTTGGACATAAAAAGGTTTAACATCCTTATTTCTAAAACCTTTCATTACTTATGCATAAGTAATAAAAAAGCTAAGAGTCATCAATAAACCTTTATCTAGTATTTTATAAAGGTGAACCAATGGGTCTCTAATAAACAGACTATCTATATTGATACAATAATGTACAGTCCTTAAAAAGTGCGTATATTTCACTCAAAATGCGTACAGCTAAAAAGCTAGAAGATTTTAGTTTCTATAGCCTTTTTATTGATATTTGATTTTTATAATTGGTACACATCATTTCTTCTTGGTAAATAATGATTTAATTTTAGTCCCAAGATTTTTGAAGGAGTTGCCTATTGCATGACAAGTGGTTTTTATACCATTACTTATAGTCGTAAACCCTTTTTCTTAATCGCAAACCAGAAGACTACGAATCCACTAAGCCCTATGACCACTACCGAACTGATTACTATTCCAGCAATCTGTCTATTAGACAATCCTTTCTTTGTTGCAAGAGCATCTTCATACACGGCAGTAAGACTTCTATCTCTTGTTACCGTAAAGGTATAACTCTTTTCGGTGCTTACAATTTCACCACTTTCATCCTGCCAGCCTTTGAATATTTTGCCTTCTTTATCTTCTGCTTTTACTGTTACGCTTTCGCCGTCTGCATAGAATTTGCTTTCGCCGTT
>ULOZ01014518.1_pt1 | contig 22511 bp, 24 predicted proteins | sample 1953031 | NCBI WGS metagenome assembly ULOZ01 (sample SAMEA4835616, study PRJEB28245) | human gut metagenome | biome: gut microbiome; material: fecal sample | place: Denmark | collected 2008
GTTAAGTAATTGATATATAAGGTTTTGGATGTCGATGAGTTGGATTTTGTAAAAAGTTTTAAATATTTACTTGTTTTTATTTTTATATATTGTTATACTTTATTATGAAGATTAAAGTATAAAAGTTAAGGGGGAAAAATGATGGAAAATAATGATGAAGAAGTAAAGGAAGTATTGAATCAATTAGGAAATAATGAAGAAAGTAATTCAAAACTAGAGAAAGATAATGGCAAGAAAAGTTTGAAAGTAAAATTATATATAGTGTTGATAATTCTTGCAATAGTAGTTGTTGTTATTGGAGTAGTAATGATATACTTTATTTGTGAAAATAAGAGTTGTACAGAGAATAATAAATTTTTACAAGATTCAAAATTTAATGGAATGGATTATAAGCCAATAATCTACTTATATCCAACAGAAGAAACGCAAGCAAATGTACAATTAGGAAATAAAGAACAAATAACATGTTCATATCCAAAATACACAACAGGCTGGAATGTAATAGCACAACCAAATGGGGATTTAAAAGATATTGATACAAATAAAAACTTATATTCATTATATTATGAAAGTGATAATGTAATTAAATTTAAAGTAGAAAAAGATGGATTTATAGTAAAGGGCGAAGATTCAGTAGAATTCTTAGAAGAAAAACTAAAGATACTAGGACTTACAGATAGAGAAGCAGAAGAATTCATAATATATTGGTTACCAAAACTAGAGGCAAATAAATATAATTACATAAGATTTGCAACAAGAGAAGAAATAGATGCAAATATGCCATTAATAATAACGCCAACACCAGACACAACAATAAGAGTATTAATGGAATATAAAAGATTAGAAAATCCAATAGAAGTAGAAGAACAAAAATTAAAATCAGTAGAAAGAAAAGGATTTGTAGCAGTAGAGTGGGGCGGAACAGAAATAAAATAAGAACTGCAAATAAAAAAGAAAGGTGGATAAAATTATGGAAGAAAAGAAAGTAAAATTATCAACAGTAATAATATTTTTATTATTAATTGTTATTATAGTAGGAGGAGTATATATATACAAACTACAAACAAAAGAAACAGAAGTTTCAAATAAGTCAAGTGAAAATTCAAACACAAGTATTAATGAAGAAATTCCTAATAAAGAAATATCAGAAAAAAGTACAAATGAATATATAAAGAATTTTAATAAATCAGTATCTAAAGAATTAGGAAATGATAACATGATTTATGTTCAATTATCTAGTATAGATTATAATGGAAGAAATGGATATGTATCAGTAAATAATAAAAATGAAGCAGAAATTATGTTAGAAGATGAGTATTCTACACCAAAGAAAATTGCAGATAATGTTGTAAATGTATGGCATTGTGAACAAGGACAAGCTCCAGGAAATAGTTATATAATTTTTCTAAAAGAAGATGGCACAGTTACTTATGTAAGATTTAGAACAGATTCTTCAACAGGAAACAAAACTGTTTTTGAATCTGATGAAAAAGTTTTAAAAGGAATTACAAATATTAGCAACATTATTACTATAGAAGGAAATGATGAAAATGGAATAGGTGGAATTGGTGTATTATTTATAAAAAATGATGGTACATGTTTACCATATTTTTCATTAGATGATTTAACAAAATAATAAATTCTCTATAGTTGATTAGAAAGAGAATTATTGAAAACATTTAATTTAATAGAAGAACAAAAGAAAGGTGGATAAAATTATGGAAGAAAAGAAAGTAAAACTATCAACAGTAATAATATTTTTATTATTAATTGTTATTATAACAGGAGGAGTATATATATACAAACTACAAGCAAAAGAAACAAGAATTTCAAATAAACCAAGTGAAAATACAAACACAAAGATTAATGAAGAAATTTCTAATAAAACAACAGAAGATAAAGATGTAGTTAAAAATGAAGAAGTTACAGACCAAGAAAAATTTGATAAATATATGCAAACATATAAAGAATCTATGAAAGAAATACTTGAAAAAAGAGGCAAAGATGACGATGTAATTGAATTTGATAGTAATGTAATAAATTATTATTCTTTAAAGACATATAATTCAAATGAAAATGCTTGGATTGAATTAGATAAAAACGGAAATGTAAATCTAGTAACAAACAAATCATCTAAATTATATTCTAAATATGGAAGCAAATATAAGATTGCTGAAAATATTGCTAGTATATATATGTGTCAAGTTGGACAAGATGATAATTTTGATTTAGTTATGCTTGGATTTGATGGAAGTGCAAAAAGCTTATTTATGTTAGAAGAGGAATTATTAAAAGAAATCAATGTCAAAGAAATCAATGTAAAATATGCTATAAATGTAGTTCCATATAATAATGGAGCAGGTACTTATGGAATAGTTGATATAAATGGAAATATAATAACACAATAAAATAATATATAGAGAAACTTTTTAAAAAGACTGTTTCTCTATATATTTTTGTGGTATAATCAATATCGATAAATAAAAGATAAGGAGAAAAATGTGATAATAGATATAGAAGAAGCAAAAAAAGCATTTAAAGAATATGCAAAAAAATATAATCCAGAAGATGAGAAAATAAAGATTAAAATAGCACATATTCAAAGAGTAGCACGAAACTCAAAAAGAATAGCCCAAAATTTGAAATTAAGCCAAGAAGATATAGAATTAGCTGAATTAATAGGATTATTACATGATATTGGAAGATTTGAACAAGTAAGACTATATCATACATTTGTAGACAAAGATAGTATAAATCATGGAGAATATGGTGCGAAAATATTATTTGAAGATGGATTAATTAGAAAATTTATAAATGATGATAGATTTGACAAAATAATAAAATTAGCAATTATAAATCATAATAGAGCAGATATTGAAGAAGGATTAACAGAAAGAGAAATATTACATGCTAAAATAATTAGAGATGCTGATAAAACAGATATATTTTCAGTATTAGTATCAGGAGATAAAAAAGCAATTTGGGAAAAGGCAGATTTATCTTATGATAAGATTTCAGATGAAATATATAGAGAATTTATAGAAGAAAAAAGAATAAATTATAAAGAAAGAAAAACAAGTGCAGATATTTTAGTGAGTCATTTTTGTTATGTATATGATTTGAATTTCCCTGAAACTAGAGAAATAATAAAGGAAAATAAATATATTGATAAATTATATAAGAGATTTATATTTAATGATATAGAAACAGCCAAAAGATTTGAGATAATTTATAAATTAGCAAAAGAATATATTGAAGAAAATAAAAACAAGTAATTTAGGAAAATTGCTTGTTTTTATTTTTATAGATTGATATACTTATATATGAAAGACAATAAGGAGGAAAAATTAAAGTGAATAACAACAAAAAGCTAAAAATGAAAGAAGTCGGAAATGAATATATGGAACAATATAACGATCTTTTAAGATATGTTTTTCAAGTGACTGATCAAGAATTAGATTCGATTGATTGGGAAGAAAAAGAAATAATTAGAGCAAAATTTCCTACATTTCAAAGAGCAGAAGTAATTGGCTGGTTTGACGGAGATACATTAGTATCACAAGTTGCGGTATATCCAATGAAAATAAGAATATTTAATAAAACATATAATATGGGAGGACTTACAGGAGTAGGAACATATCCTGAATATTCAAATCAAGGATTAATGCACAAATTATTAGAAACAGCATTGAAGAAAATGAAAGAAAATGGTCAATATATTTCATATTTATATCCATATTCTATACCATATTATAGAAGAAAAGGTTGGGAAATCGTGTCAAATAAAATTACATATGAAATAAGTGATTACCAATTACCTAAAAATCATCAAGTGTCAGGAAATGTAAAAAGAGTAAAATATGATAGTGAAGAACTAAAAGAAACTTATGAAAAATTTGCAATGCACACAAATGGAGCTATTTTAAGAGATGATTTAGCATGGAATGAATACTGGTTATGGGATCCTGATGATATGATGGCAGCAATTTATTATAATAAAAATGGTGAACCAGATGGATATGTTATATATTGGATATCTGAAGAAATATTTCATATAAAAGATATGATATTTAATAATGAAGAAGCAAGAACAGGTTTGTGGAATTTCATTTCAGCACATTTCTCTATGATTGATAAAGTAGAAGGAAATACATACACAGATGAAAAATTATCGTTTTTATTAGAAGATTCAAGTATAAAAGAAACTATATCACCATATTTTATGGCAAGAATTGTTGATTTTGTTGGATTTATGAAAGAATATAGATTTAAAAAAAGTCATAATGAAAATAGAACTTGGAAATTTGTGCTTACAGATCCAATGCTTGAAGAAAATCAAGGAACATTTTGTATTAATATAGATAAAGATGGAAAGGCAAACGTTGAAAAAATTAACGAAACATGTAATGATGAGATTAGTATACAAACAATGACTACAATGCTTATGGGGTACAAAAGACCAGAATATTTATATAAGATAGGAAGAATTAAAACAGATAAGAAAATTGTAGAAATGCTTGAAAATTCTGTAAAACAAGATGTACCATATATATCAGATTATTTTTAAAATATAAAAAATATTGACTATATCTTAAATAAGGAGTATAATAATAAAGTTAACTTTTGGTAAGGCTCGCAAACATAAATATGTAGGAGGAAAAAATATGCGAGAAGTTGTTTTTATCACTAGTATAGTATTATCAATTTTGGAAATTTGGTTATCAATTAAATTAATTTTGCGGAAGAAAAATAATTATGCCCAAACAAGTGAAATTTTATTATCATTTGTAGTACAATCTCTTTATTTAGAAGCATTGCACGTGAATTGGTGGAAAATTATTGTTTGTATCCTAGTGCAGTATATTGGAGTAAAGTTTTTTCTGTTAATTTTTATGATAATTATAAGAGAAGGTAGTTTCTATATTATTAAAAGATTAGCAAAAGAAAAACGGAAAAGACAAAAAACTTGGTTTACAGAGATTTTTGGAAATTCTAAAAAATTAAAAAAAGTCAAAGAAATCAATCAAATTAATTATTTTCCTAGATTAAAACTTGGACTTCCTGGTATGGCAAATCAAATTCATGGAGTAACTAAAGTACATTTTGACAGTAAAGGTTTTCCAATCTTTAGATCGAAGTACAAAGTAAGACTAAAAATTACTGACTATCGGAAATCAAGAAGTTATCATTTTCTTATCTGCAATAAAAAACTGTATAAAGATGTTCGAACAAATACTCGACTGAGACAAAAACTCAATCTTTCAAAAAATGACATAAAAGCATTAGAAATTGGAGAAACTCCAAGAAATTATGTTTGGCATCATCATCAGAATCCTGGTGTTTTACAGTTAGTGGATAGAAAAACACACGAAAAAACATTCCACAAAGGTGGATTCTCAATTTGGGGAGGTAAGGACAACTGAATAGCAAAAACTCATGTTTTACAGAAATGTATTACATGAGTTTTTTTGCTTTTTGCAGAAAACTCAAATTAGGCGAGAACAAAGGGTAGCTATGTTATTTTGTTATAAACATTAATAAATTTTTAATTGTTTTACTTATAAATAAGAGATATAATTTAGACAAAAGGAGATGGTTGAATGAAAAAGAAAATATTAATTTTTATAATATTGGTAATTTTTATAATAATTTCTTTTGCATTCTTATATTTATTTAATTTTATACCACACAGAAAATATACTAATAAAGATTTTGGAATAGAAGATTATATAAGTAAAACAGATAAAGATGGAGATGGTATAGATGATCAAACAGATATATTAGAAAATGTAAGAAAATATATTGCAACAAAGCCTAAATATAAAAGCAAATATTATAATACAGGATATCCAAATGATGAATATGGAGTATGTACAGATGTAGTGGGCTTTGGATTATTGGGAGCTGGATATAATTTACAAGAACTTGTAAATGCAGATATTGTTGAACATCAATCACAATATAATATAGAAAAAATAGATAAAAACATTGATTTTAGGAGAGTTAGGAATTTAAAAATATATTTTGATAATAATGCAATTTCATTAACAACAGATATAAAAGATTTTAAAGAATGGCAAGGCGGAGATATTATTGTATTTAAAAATCATATAGGAATTATATCTGAAAAAAGAAATAAAAATGGAACACCATTTATTATACATCATGCAAGTCCAGTTCAAAGGGCATATGAGGAAGATATACTTGAAGTAAAAACAGATATTATTGGACATTATAGAATAAGTTAAGACAGAGTTAATTCTCTGTCTTATTTATTCTTCAAAATATTAATAATAATATTAATAACCTCAGACTTCATAACATCATAATCGATTTGAGAATGTTTATGATAAACAACCTCGTGGCATAAATTATCAACAATACCAATAATAATATGGACTTTTTCTCTCAAATGAGAAGGGTTAATATTATTACTTTTTAGTAAAGAAACAATTTTTTCAGACATTTCAAACTCATTATTTTTAAAAATTTCAGCAACATCTTCATCAAGATGAGATAAAGCAATAAGTTCTTCATGAGCCTTTTTAGACATAGTATGTTTATTGATAAAACTATCAATAACACTATTTAAAACATTCTTTAAATTTGATATTTCGATTTTTTCAGTTTCTAAAATATTAATCATAGGAAACATAATACTATTAGAATATTGTTTAATACCTTCAATTAAAATATCTTTTTTATCTGTAAAATATTGATAAATAATACCAGTTGAAACTCCAGCAGACTCTGCAATTTCTGGAGTAGTAGTATTATAATAACCTTTTTCACAAATTAGTTCAAAACCTTTTTCAATTATCTTGTTTCTTTTTTCAATAGACCTTTTTTGAGTAGGAATTCTTATTTCTGACACTAAAAATCACCTCTATAAAATCAATTATATATTGAAAAAAACAAAAAGTCAATTATTAATATGAAAAACATTTCATATTATATTGACATTTATTTAATAAATTAATATAATGATGGCAAATGTGAAATAAGTTTCAGATTAGGCATATAAAGAAAATACTATAAGATAGTAAATATAAATTATATGCCATAAAGAAAGTAAGGAGGATATATGAAAAAAATAGTAGAATTAAAAAATGTAAGTAAAACTTATAACACAGGAGATACAGAATTCAAAGCATTAGACAATATTGATTTGTCAATAAACAAAGGAGAATTTGTTGTTATATTAGGCCCATCAGGAGCTGGGAAATCAACATTATTAAACTTAATTGGAGGAATGGATACACCAACAAGTGGAAGCATCAAAATAGATGGAGAAGAAATTTCAAAATACAATGAAAACCAATTAAGTGAATATAGAGCAGAAAATATAGGATTTATATTCCAATTTTATAATATTTTACCAACACTAACAGTATTAGAAAATGTAGAACTAATAAAAGATGTTGTAAAAAACGGAAATGATAGTATAGAAGCGATAAAAGCAGTAGGACTTGAAAAACATATAAATAAATTTCCAAACCAATTATCAGGAGGAGAACAACAAAGAGTATCTATTGCAAGAGCAATCGCAAAAAATCCTAAATTATTATTATGTGATGAACCAACAGGAGCATTAGATTCAAAAACAGGTGTAGAAGTATTAAAATTATTAAAAAAACAATGTGATGGAAACAATGGAGAAAATACAGTAATAATAGTAACACATAATAGTTTATTTGCAGATATTGCAGACACAGTAATAAGAGTAAAGAACGGAAAAATAGAAAGTGCAACAACCAACCAAAATCCAAAGAAAATAGAGGAGGTAAGTTGGTAATGAGCAAATTAAATAAAAAAGTATTAAGAGATATAAAACAAAACAAAATGCAATTTTTTAATATTTTTATAATGGTATTTCTAGGAGTATTTGTATTTGCTGGAATACACGCATATATGGATGGAATGGATGTTAGTGCAAGGAAATACTATAAATCTAATAATTTTGAGGATTTATGGCTTACAGGAGAAAATTTCACGGCTCAAGATTTAGAAGATGTAAAGAAGATAGAAAATGTAAAAAATGCTGAAAGACAATTAATAATCAATACAGAACTAGAAAATTATAAAGATGTAACATTAGAGACTATTTTTATCGAATCAAATGAAATTGCTAAATTATATGCTGTAGAAGGAGAAGAATTTCAAAAAGATAAAAAAGGTGTATGGCTTGACAGTTATTTAGCAAAAAATCTAAATTTAAAAGTTGGAGATGAAATAAGTTTAAAATATAAAGATTACATAATTACAGAAAAAATATTAGGATTAGTTACATCACCAGATCATGTTTATTTTGTAAAAGATGATTCAGCAATATTTCCAACACATAAAGATTATGGATTTGTATATTTATCATCAAATGAATTTCCAATAGAAGGATATGAAATATTTAATCAAATAATAGTAGATGTTGATAATACAGATAAATTAGAAGAAACAAAAGCAAATATTGAAAATAATATAAAATCTGCAATAGCAGTAACAGATAGAGAATCATGTTTTTCTTATAAAGGATATAATTCAGAAATAGAAGAAGGATCAACATATTCAAGTGTATTTACATTATTATTCTTATTTATAGCAATATTATCTGTTGTAACAACAATGAATAGATTTGTAAAAAAGCAAAGAACACAAATAGGAACATTAAAAGCATTAGGTTTTAAAAATGGCAAAATTATAAGACATTATGTAAGTTATGGATTTTATATAAGTTTAATAGCATCAATATTAGGAATTATTGCAGGAAGATTTATACTTGGAGGATTTTTCTTAAATATGGAAATGTCATATTTTGAAATACCAGTATATAGCACAATAATAATTCCAGAAGTTTACTATTTAGCGGTAATTGTAGTTGTTTTAATAACAGTTGTAACATATTTATCATGTAGAAAAATTTTAAAAGAGCCAGCAGTAGAATCATTAAGAGTTGAAGTGCCAAAAGTAAAAAGTACAAAATTTGATTTAACAACAAAAGGAATATTTAAAAAATCATCTATTTCAACAAGATGGAATTTAAGAGATATAGGTAGAAATAAAAGTAGAAGTATAATGGCAATTGTCGGAATAATAGGTTGTACAATGCTTATTGTATGTGCATTTGGAATGTTAGATACAATGAATTCATATTTGAATTGGGAATTTGATATAATTAATAATTTTGAGTGTAAAATTTCATTGGCAAATAATTATACTGATGAAGAATTAAAATCATTAGAAGAAAAATATGGGAATGCAACTAGTCAATCATTAGGAATAGAATTAAAAGTAGATGATAAAAAAGAAACAAACTCAATAATAGTAAATGATGCAAAAGATTATTTGAAATATACAGATCATAATAAAAAATATATTGATTTAAAAGATGATGGTGTATACATTACAGAAAAATTAGCAGAAAAATATAATTTAAAAATTGGTGATAGCATAACTTGGCATATATTTGGAGATGATACATGGTATACTAGCAAAATAGTAGGACTAAATCGTGATCCACAAAGTCAAATTTTAAATATGACAAAAACATATTATGAAAGTTTAGGATTAAAATATAGAGCAGATTCAATTTATACAAATTCAGATTTAAGTGATGTAAAAACATTAGCAGGTGTTGATACAATACAAAATATATCAAATTTAAGATCTGGAATGGAAAGTATGATGCAAACAGTAAAAACTATGGTGGTATTATTGATTGTTGTTTCAGCAATATTAGGATTTGTTATTATATATAATTTAGGAATATTGTCATTTACAGAAAAACAATATCAATTTGCAACATTAAAAGTTTTAGGATTTAAAAACAAACAAATAAAGAAAATTTTTATAAAACAAAATATATGGCTTTCAATAATAGGAATAATTTTAGGATTACCACTTGGATATTTTATGATAGATTACATATTTAAATCAGCACTTGGAGATAATTATGATTTCTCAGCAACAATTAAATGGATTTCATATTTATGTTCTACAATTGGAAGTTTAATAGTATCACTATTTGTAAATAGAATTCTATCAAGAAAAGTAAATACAATTGATATGGTATCAAGCTTAAAAGGAAATGAATAGAAAAGAGATGAAAAAAATGGAACTTGTAGTAGGATTAGCAATACCTTTTTTAGGAACAACATTAGGTTCTGCAATGGTATTTTTTATGAAAAATAAGATGAGTCAAAAAGTGGAAAAGATCTTACTTGGATTTGCTTCAGGTGTTATGATTGCAGCATCAATATGGTCTTTATTAATACCATCAATAGATATGGCAGAAAATCAAGGTGTAGTTCCATGGATTCCAGCAACAATAGGATTTTTAGCAGGAATGTTATTTTTATTAATTTTAGATAGTGTTATTCCACACTTACATTTAGAAAGTGATAAGCCAGAAGGAATAAAATCTAAATTAAAGAAAACAACAATGATGGTATTAGCAGTAACATTGCATAATATTCCTGAAGGAATGGCTGTTGGTGTAACATTTGCTGGTGCATTAATTGGAAATACTGGAATTGCAATGACAAGTGCTTATGCTTTAGCAATTGGAATAGCAATACAAAATTTTCCAGAAGGTGCAATTATATCAATGCCATTAAAAAGTGAAGGAGTAACAAAGCCAAAAGCATTTCTATATGGAATGCTTTCTGGAATTGTTGAACCAATTGGAGCTATTTTAACAATATTATTAACAAATATAATAGTTCCAATATTACCATATTTATTATCATTTGCAGCAGGTGCAATGATATATGTAGTTGTAGAAGAATTAATACCAGAATCACAAGCTGGAGAACATTCAAATATAGGAACTGTTGGTGTTGCAATTGGATTTGTAATTATGATGATTTTAGATGTTGCTTTAGGATAATATTGACATTGTTTTTATAAATAATTATAATAAGGTTGAAAAATGTAAGAAAGGAATGTGATTAAAAATGATTAAATTAGTATTAGTAAGACATGGTCAAAGTATGTGGAATTTAGAAAATAAATTCACAGGATGGACAGATGTTGAATTATCAGAAAAAGGAATAGAAGAAGCAAAAGAGGCAGGAAAAGTATTAAAAGAACAAGGATTTCATTTTGATTTAGCATTTACATCTGTTTTAAAAAGAGCTGAAAATACACTTGACTACATTTTGAAAGAAATGGGAGAAGAGAATATAGAAATAAAAAGAAGTTGGAAATTAAATGAAAGACATTATGGTGCATTACAAGGACTAAATAAAGACGAAACAAAAGAAAAATATGGTGCAGAACAAGTTCTTTTATGGAGAAGAAGCACAAATGTTAGACCACCAGAATTAGAAGAAACAGATCCAAGATATCCAGGAAATGATCCAAAATATAAAGATTTAGCAAAAGACGAATTACCAAAAACAGAAAATTTAATAGATACAATTAAAAGAGTTGTTGAATACTGGAACTCAGATATTAAACCAGAATTAGAAAAAGGTAAAAATGTTATTATAGCAGCACATGGAAATAGTTTAAGAGGACTTATAAAATATCTAGACAACATGAGTGATGAAGATGTTATAAAGTTAGAATTACAAACAGGAAATCCAATTTGTTATGAATTAGATGACAATTTAAAACCAATTAGACATTATTATTTAAAAAAATAGTTGATAAGATTTTTCTGTTGTGATATAACTAAAATGTCAAATCTTATGAAAAGGTAGGTAATAAAAATGAATAATGAAATGTATGAAATTATGAAAGACAAAAGAGGATTTATTGCAGCATTAGACCAAAGTGGTGGAAGTAGCAGTAAAACATTAAAAGCTTATGGGATACCAGAAACAGCTTATAATACTGAAGAAAAAATGTTTGATTTAATACATGAAATGAGAAAAAGAGTATTTACAAGTAAATCATTTACAAATGAACATATAATTGGAGCAATATTATTTGAAAAAACAATGCTTTCAAAAGTAAATGGAGAATTTACAGCAGATTACTTATGGAATGAAAAGAAAATAGTATCATTCTTAAAAGTTGATAAAGGATTAGCAGAACAAAATAATGGTGTTAAATTAATGAAACCAATTCCAGAACTCGAAACAGAATTAAAAGAAGCAGTTGAAAAACATGTATTTGGAACAAAAATGAGATCAGTAATTTACGAACCAAATGTAGAAGGAATAAAAGCAATAGTTGCACAACAATTTGAATTTGCAAAAACAATATGTGATGCTGGATTAGTTCCAATTATTGAACCAGAAGTAGATATAAATGCTCCTGAAAAAGAAAAATGTGAAGAAATGTTAAAAGCAGAAATAATCGAAAGATTAAAGACATGGAATAAAGAAGATAAAATTATGTTTAAATTCACAATTCCAACAATTGCAAATCATTATCTAGATTTATATGATTATGAATGTGTTGTAAGAATAGTAGCACTTTCTGGTGGATATGATATAGATAAAGCAGTTGAATTACTTGCTAAAAATAATAGAATGATTGCAAGTTTCTCAAGAGCATTATTACAAGATTTAAATGCAAACCAATCACAAGAAGAATTTGATCAAAAATTACATGATGTAATAGTTAAAATTTATGATGCTTCAATATCATAGAATATGAGTAAAAAACATTATATTTATAATTTAGATATAATGTTTTTTTTATTTCTACATAATTACATAAAGTATTTACAGAAGTTGACAAAAACCTAAAAAAATGGTAAAATATAAAAGATATTTTGTAAAAAGGAGATTATAAAGTTGGAAAATATAAGAAATAAAATTATAACAATATCTGGAGAACCAGCAAGTGGAAAGTCAACAGTAGTAAAAGAGATAAAAAGTAAATATGAAAAACAAGGATTTAATGTTTATATAATATCTGTTGGTGATGTATTTAGAGAAACTGTAAAAAAAGAATATTTAAAAAGATATCCAGACAGAATAAATGTAAGTTTAGCAGACATTCAAAATGATAAAGAGTTTATGGCAAAATTGCAATCAATAGATGGATTAATTGATGATGAAATTGCAAGAAAAGGAAAAGAGATTAACGAAAAAGAAAGACCAAACGATGTTTATATTATTGATTCACGACTTGCATGGAGTAATGTACCAGATTCATATGCAATCAGATTAACTGTTAATGAAGCAATTGCAGGAAAAAGAGTATTTTATGATACAACACGTGGTTCAGAAGATCAATATGAGACAGTAGATGAAGCAATTCAAAAAACAAGAAAAAGAAAACTTGGAGAAATAGAAAGATATAAAGAAAAATATGGTATTAATTTATTAGATGAAAACAATTATGATTTAGTAGTAGACACATCATATACTAATACACAAGAATTAGCAGATATTATTGTTAGTGGTGAAGAAGCTTATAGAACTGGAAAATCTTATCCAAAATATTGGGCAAATCCAACTTGTGCGGAACGTTAAAAAGATATTAATTTTTTAATATCTTTTTTGATATTGAAGTTGTCAAAGAAAATGATTGACTTTTTGAGTATAATTTGATATAATATGCGCATATTTTATAGAAATGGAGGTAGGTCATAAAATGTATGACTACGAAAATTCTCGAGAAGCAGCAGGCCTTGAAAACATTGGCTGGAAGCTTAATCCGCATAAGCGGGTGATGCTCCAACTGAATGACGAGGACCTGGAGCTGAAGAAGAACGACATTTACAAAAAGCTTCTTAGCAACCTTGGCCATTATGAATGGGAAGAATGGACTTCTCGCATGTTGGCTGCTGCTATCCAAAATGCCAAGGCTATTGGAGCAAAACTGGTAGAGATTACTTCTCTCTTCCAATGTAGCCTGGTTGGCTGGGATAAGAAGTCTGAATATGTCAAGGATTCTTCGGACTTTGAGCGGCAACTCAAAGAATGTATTTTCGAGGTTATTTCTGAGGATGATAAGGAACTTCGAGTGAAGTTCAAAAACGCCTAACCTCAAAAAAAGGCTTTCTGCACATTTTTGTGCAGGAGGTCTTTTTTTGTTCCATATTAAGAAAAAATTAAGTTGAAAAATCTCTATTTTTATGTTATATTAAAAAAGAAATAATATCGAATGAAAAAAGTAAGAGAGAAAAAAGAAATCATGAAAGACAATGTAATAAAATTTATAAAAAACAATTGGAGATGGATGTTATTATTTATATGTTTAATAGGATTTTTAGCATTAGCTGAAGAGGTATTTCATCAAGAAATAATGAATGGAGATATAGTTGGATATGACATTGTATCAAAACTCTTCAAATTTAATGTATCAACACCGATTGCTAAATTCATAACGAATTTTGGAGGTGCAATCTTTGTTATATCATTAACAACAATATTATTTTTTGTAATAAAAGATAAAAAAATAGGAATCTCAATAATTACAAATCTAGGAATTGTAACAATATTAAATCAAATTATAAAATTCATAATGCAAAGACCACGTCCAACAGAATTTAGAATTATAGAAGAAACAGGATATAGTTTTCCATCAGGACATTCTATGGTTAGTTTAGCATTTTATGGATATTTAATATATTTAATTTATAAATATATTAATAATAAACATTTAAAAAGAACATTAATTATAATATTAAGTGTTCTAATCTGTATTATAGGAGTGAGTAGAATCTATTTAGGAGTTCACTATACAAGTGATGTTTTAGGAGGATTCTTAATTTCATTTGCATATCTTATAATATATATAGAACTAGTAAATAAATTTGTATTGGAGAAAAATAAAGATGATAGAAAAGAGTAAAAATGTAATAACCAGTTTCAAATACGCATTTCAAGGAGTATTTTCAGCGATAAAAACTGAAAGAAATCTAAAAATACATATATCAATAATGATTTTAGTAATAATTGCAGGAATATTTTTAAAAATTAGTAAAATGGAATGGATAATATGTATAATATTGTTTGGATTAGTAATCGGAGGAGAAATGTTAAATAGTGCAATTGAGACTGTTGTAGATATAGCAATGCCAGAGATAAATCCTAAGGCAAAATTTGCTAAAGATGTTGCAGCAGGAGCAGTTTTAATTTTTGCAATATCATCAGCAATTATAGGGCTAATAATATTTATACCAAAAATAATAGCAATATTATAAATAAAATGAGGTAATTAAGAATGTCAAATGTATGTGATTATATTAAATGGAGAGGAGATTTAGAATTAAGTCAATCTGAATTTAACGAAATTGATAACTTAATTTTATCAAGATTTTCATACTTTCCATTTGATAAGATAATAAATTATAATGAAGTTATAACAATAAAAGAATTAGGAGAAAGATTTAGTAAGCAAGATATAAAAAAATTAACAATATTATGGAAAGACGATATAGAACTATTTCCAATAATGAGTAATTCAAAAAGATTTGGAACAATGAAAGCAACTAAATTCGTAAATAAAATAGAAGTTGAAAATGAAAAACAATTTTCAGCAATAACTATCATAATGCCTGACAATACTTTATATGTCTCATTTAGAGGAACAGACAATACAATAGTTGGTTGGAAAGAAGATTTTAATATGAGCTTTAAAAGTCATATTGCCTCACAAATATCTGCTAAAGAATATTTAAACATGATAGCAGAATTGTATCCAAACAAAAAAATAAGAGTAGGAGGACATTCAAAAGGTGGAAATATTGCAGTATATTCTGCAATATTTGCAACCCCTCAAATAAGAGATAGAATTATTAATGTGTATAATAATGATGGCCCTGGTTTTTGTGAAGATATATTAGAAACACAAGAATATCAGGAAATGATAAATAAAGTCCATACATATATTCCACAATCATCTATAATAGGAAGATTAATGAACCATAAGGAAAAATATACAATAATAGAAAGTACACAAAAAGGAATAATGCAACATGATTTATATAGTTGGCAGATATTAGGAAAAGAATTCATTACATTGCCTAATGTTACTAATGAAAGTGAATTTATAGACAAAACAATAAAAGAATGGTTAGAAAATGTTGAGCCAGCAAAAAGAGAACAAGTAATAAATGTAATATTTGAAATTTTAAATTCAACAGATGCACAAACTACAAAAGAATTACGAAAAAATTTATTCTCAAATATAAAAGTAATTTTAGAAAAATATAAAAATATTGATCCAGAAACAAAAGAAATGATAGCTCAAACAGCTAATGCATTAATTAAAATTGTAAAAAATAATTTAAAAAATACATAATAAGGAGCTTAGAAAATGCAAAATAAGAGTACACAAGAATTTGATGATATCATAAGAAACATCATAGAAAATCAAAAAGTTCAAGAAATGAAAAAATACAAACAGCATTATGAAACAAGTACATTTGACCATTGTTATATGGTTTCATATTATTGTTATAAAGTTTGTAAAAAATTAAAATTGGATTATAAATCTGCAGCAAGAGCAGGAATGTTACATGATTTTTTCTTATATGATTGGAGAATAAAAAATGGCAGAAAAGGTTTACATGCCTTTACACATGGAAAAACAGCATGTAAAAATGCCTCTGAATTATTTGAATTATCTGAAAAAGAAAAAGATATGATTATAAAACATATGTGGCCTGTAACACCACAATTTCCAAAATCCAAAGAAGGTTTTATATTAACATTTATAGATAAACATTGTGCATTATCAGAAGCTATAAAAGTACTAAAGAAAAACATACATAAAAAGAAAGTTTGGAGATATGCTTATATATTTTTTGCAATGATTATTTTAAAAATAAATAAAGGAAACAATTAAAAAAGAGGAGAATATATAAATGGAAAAAGATGATTATTGTCCAATAGATACATTAATACCATCTGAAAATTAAAAGATTATATAGTAAATAAGGAGTAATTTAATGAAGAAAATTTTAGGAAGATTAATAATTGTTGCACCAGCTGTAATTATTCAGATTTTATGGATGAATTTTTTATATAATAAATTAAACAATTCTGCATTAGTAACATTATTATTAACAATATTAGCATTTTTATTTGTAATATATATAATTAATAAAAGAGATGAAACATCTTATAAAATATTGTGGTTAATAACAATATTAACAGCCCCTGTTTTTGGAACTATTTTATATTTAATAATAGGAAATAAAAAAACAACAAAACCATTAGATAAAAAATTAAAAAGAGCTCAAAATACAATGAATTTTAATTTTGCTAATGAAAGAGATTATGAAACAGAATTAAAACAAGAAAATTTAAGATTATATCAAACCTTTAAAGCAATAAACAAATATACCAAATTTCCAATTTATAAAGCTGAAAATATAAAATATTATAAATTAGGAGATGAAATGTTTCCTGATATATTAGAAGAGCTAAAAAAAGCACAAAAATACATATTTTTAGAATATTTTATTATAGAACCAGGAATATTTTTAAATAGTATAATAGATATACTTGAACAAAAAGTAAAAGATGGAGTTGATGTAAGGCTAATATATGATGATTTTGGAAGTTTGCCTACATTTTCACAAAAAAATGTATATCAATTAAAGACAAGAGGAATAAAATGTATTTCATTTAATCCATTATTTTTCATAAAAGGAACATTAAATAATAGAGATCATAGAAAAATTTTAATTATAGATGGGAATGTAGCTTTTAGTGGTGGAATAAATTTAGCAGATGAGTATATCAACAAAAAGAAAAAATATGGACATTGGAAAGATATAGGCTTTAAACTTACTGGAACACCTGTAAAAAGTTATAATTATATGTTTATTGAATTTTGGAATGCATTTTCAAATGAAAAGATAGATTCAAATATAATAAACGAATGTTTATCAGAAAGAAAAAATGAAAATGGATATATTATATCATATTATGATTCACCAGCATATAAAGAACATATTTCAAATAACTTATATATAGATTTATTATCACAAGCTATAAATTATGCGTGGTTTTACACACCTTATTTGATAATAGGAGACTTTTTAATGGACGCATTAATAAAAGCTGCAGAAAGAGGGGTAGATGTTAGAATATTTATTCCAGGAATTCCAGACAAAAAGATAGTATATAGGTTATCAAAAAGTTATTATGCACCATTATTGAAAGCAGGTATAAAAATATTTGAATATACACCTGGATTTATACATGCAAAAGCTTGTTTAATAGATGACAATATTGGAACAATTGGAACTGTAAATTTAGATTATAGAAGTTTATTTCTACATTTTGAATGTAATTCATTATTTTATAAATCTTCAATATTAGATGAATTAAAAATTGACATGATAGAAACTCAAAAAAAGTGTAAAGAAGTAAAAGAAAAAGATATAAAAAAAGGACATTTCCATAGAGTATTTGATGCAATATTGAGAATATTTGCACCTTTATGTTAAAGCATAATATATGAAAGGAATAAAATTTAGAATGGAAAGAATAGATAAAATAATATCATCACAAGGAAAATACTCCAGAAGTGAAATAAAAAAGCTAGCAAGTCAAGGTAGAATAAAAATTAATGATAATATAGTAAAAAAAGTAAATGAAAAAATAGATATAGAAACATCAACAATTTATATAGATAATGAAAAATTAGATTTTAAAAGAAATATATATTTAATATTAAATAAACCAAAAGGATATATATCAGCAAGTGAAGATAGAAGTCAGAAAACTGTATTAGATTTAATTCCGGAAAAATATTTTAGAAAAGGACTATTTCCAGCAGGAAGATTAGACAAAGATACTACTGGAATGATGATTATTACTGATGATGGAGAATTTTCTCATAATATATTGTCTCCAAAGAAACATATTAAAAAGACTTATAGAGTAACAATAGATATTGATATAGATGAAAACATGATAAAACAATTTGAAAAAGGGATTGTCTTAAAAGATCATATATGTTGTCCTGCAATTATAGAAGTTCAAGATACTCATACAGCATTTGTAACAATAACTGAAGGAAAATATCATCAAATAAAGCGTATGTTTGGTTGTTTTGGTGCTAAAGTATTGGAATTGCATAGAATTACAATGGGAAAATTGAATTTGCCTGCTGATATTTCCGAAGGTTGTTGTAGAGAAATTACAGAACAAGAAATGAAACTATTAAAGGAGGTTTGAAAATGATCCAAAATGCTATATTATATGTTTTAAGAAAAAAGAAAAGAACTTGTATTCTTTTTATTATTTTAACAACAGTTTTATCTTTTTTATATTCAAGTCTAAACATAATGAAATTGAGTAACAATTTAGAAAATAATTTATATAAAATTTCAAATACATCTATATCAATAACACAAAAAGATAATCAAAATTTTGAAATAAATCAATTTAAAGAAATGGAAAATATACAAGAAATCAAAGAAATAATTCCTCAATATGATTGTTTAGCAAAAGCAACAAATGTTGAAGTTGTTGATGGAATTCAAAAAGTTGAAAGAGAAAATTTACCGGAAATATTAAAAAACACTTTTTCAATCGAATCTACAAATAGTACTAAAAATAATGTTTTATTTAATAGTGGAATTTTTACTATTATTGACGGAAGACATATTGAAAAAAATGATAGAGAAAAAATACTTATACATGAAGAACTTGCTAAAAAGAATAATTTGAAATTACATAGCAAAATTAATTTAGAACTAATAGATTTAGAACAATTAGATAATAATGAGGCAAAAAAAGAATATGAATTTGAGGTAATTGGCATTTTTACTGGAAAAAAGCAAGAAAAATATACAGGATTATCATCTGATTTTAGTGAAAATATGTTATTTATTGATTATGAATCAAGTCAAAAAGCATTAAATAAAACACAAAACAATAAAATCGCAAATAAGATTACTGTATATTCAGATAATTTTGAAGAATCCAATATATCTTTTAATAAAATCAAAGAATTAAAAATAGATTTAACAAAATATACAATTGAAAAAAATGATGGCATATTTCAAGAAGTATTAGAATCTGTAAATGGAATAAAATATATTATAAAAATTATGATATGTTCTATTATAATTAGTGGAGTAATAGTTCTTTCATTAATACTAATCTTGTGGTTAAGAGAAAGAATACATGAAATAGGAATATTATTATCAATTGGAACAAGTAAATTAAAAATTATATTTCAATTTATATTTGAGTTGATATTTATATCTTTGCCATCTATATTTGTATCATTTTTTTTAGGAAATATTATATCAGATCAGATTATAGGGACATTTATACATAATGATGATTCAACAATGATAATTCAAAATTTATTAAAAAATGATGATATAGTATCAAAATTAATTACATTTTTACAAAGTTATGGAATGTTATTAATAGTAATTTTTTTATCAGTTGCCATTTCATGTGCAATGATATTAATAAAAAAACCAAAGGAAATATTATCAAAAATAAGTTAGGAGAGTAGTATAATGAATATATTAGAAATAAAAGATGTAACATACAATTATTCAAATTCAAGAGAAAAAGTTTTATCATCTGTAAACCAAAAATTTGAACTTGGACAATTTTATGCAATAATTGGAAAATCAGGGGCAGGAAAATCAACATTACTTTCATTATTGGCAGGTTTAGATAAACCACAAAAAGGTAAAATTTTATTTAAAAATGAAGATATCGAAAAAACAGGATATACTAATCACAGAAAAAACAATATATCGTTAGTATTTCAAAATTATAATTTAATTGATTATTTAACACCACTAGAGAATATTAGATTAGTAAACAAAAAAGCTTCAAAAGAAATTTTACTAGAATTAGGACTTAATGAAAATCAAATAAATAGAAATGTACTAAAATTATCAGGTGGACAACAACAAAGAGTAGCTATTGCAAGAGCATTAGTCTCAGAAGCACCAGTAATTTTAGCAGACGAGCCTACTGGAAACCTTGACAATGACACAGCTGGTGAAATAATAGAAATATTAAAAAAATTAGCTAAAGAAAGAAATAAATGTGTGATTGTTGTAACACATAGCAGAGAAGTTGCAAATTCTGCAGATATTATTTTAGAATTAAGTGGCAAAAAATTAAAGAAAATAAGTCAGATTAATTAGGAGGGTGGAGTTATGGTAAAAAATGCTTTTGCGTATGTGACTAGAAAAAGTTTAAAGTCAATAATAATATTATTAGTAGTTCTAGCTATGTCAACACTTTGCCTGATTAGTTTGGCAATAAAAGATGCTACAGATAGAGCTTCAGAAGAAACTTTTAAAAATATAACAAATAGTTTTTCTATGGAGATAAATAGAAGAGTGAATTTGGGTACTCCAAGAGGAGGAGGAAATATAAAAGGAAAAGATATAAAAAAAATAGCTGAGTCTAAAGATATTTACGATTACGTAAAAAGAATAAATAGTGTAGCCGATTTAGTTGATTATGATATTATAGAAACACAAGCCACAACTGTAAATCAATCATCTGAAAGAGCTCAAAATTTTAAAAGAACTGTTATGCTAACAGGGGTTAATAATTCACTAAAAGAAAATAAATTTGTTTCAGGAGTCTATAAACTAGTTGAAGGTGAACATTTAATCAATCAAGATAAAAATAAAATTTTAATGCATAAAGATTTAGCAAAAAAGAATAATTTGAAAATTGGTGATAAGATAAAAATAAAATCTAATTTATTTGATGCAGATAACGAAAAAGGAGCAAATGAAACAATAGAAGTAGAAATAAAAGGATTATTTGATGGACATAATAATAGTAATGTAACATCTGCTCAAGAACTTTATGAAAATACATTGATAACAGATCTTGATACAGCAGCTAAAGTTTATGGAAATACAGAAGATACTGCAGTATATCAAGATGCAACATTTTTTGTAAAAGGTGATAAGAATTTAGAACAAGTGATAAAAAATGTTAAAAAGCTTGATATAAACTGGAAACAATACACATTAGTTAAAAGTTCATCAAATTATCCTGCATTACAGCAATCAATATCTGGCATATATTCAATTGCTAATAAATTATTTATTGGTTCATTAATATTTGCAGGAATCATAGTTTCATTATTATTAATTTTATGGATGAATGCTAGAAAAAGAGAAATTGCAATTTTTCTGTCATTAGGAATATCAAAATTAACAATTTTTGGACAATTTTTAATTGAATTATTGTTCATCTCTATTCCAGCATTTGCAGGCTCTTACTTTTTGGCCGTTTACACAGGAAATATGCTTGGAAATAGTATACTAAATAAAGTTACTGAAAACATAACAAAACAATTAGCAAAGCAATCTGCATCAACTCAACTTGGAGGTGGAGCAGAAGTTGATGGTTTTAATAAAACTCTAACAAGTTTGAATATTAATATATCATCACAAACAATAATGTATGTAATTTTATTTATGTCTTTAGTACTTATAATATCTTTAATAATATCATCAATAAATATTTTAAGGAAGAGTCCAAAAGACTTGCTAAGTGATGACTAAGGTAGAGTTAAAGAAAATAATTGAATATAAAGAATTTATAAATATAATTAAAAAATAGTAATTTGTTGAAATGATTGGAGGAATG
>ULOZ01004960.1_pt1 | contig 21928 bp, 40 predicted proteins | sample 1953031 | NCBI WGS metagenome assembly ULOZ01 (sample SAMEA4835616, study PRJEB28245) | human gut metagenome | biome: gut microbiome; material: fecal sample | place: Denmark | collected 2008
TCAATTTTACTCTGGCATTCTTTACACCTGCATGTTTTTGCATCGAACTTACCAGTTTCAACTATTTCACCGCAATCAATACACTTAATGAATCTGTCCCTAGGAGTATTATTCTTTTTCATACAACTCTTACAGTATTGTGCATTGCCTTTTGGTTTAAACAATCTACCACATCCACAACATTCTTTATATCCACCATATTTCCAATTCATATATGTGAACGCAAGCTCTTTATAGTTATTTTCTGAGAGTAGGAGAGTAGGCTCGTCATCATCGCATATATATAAAAGTTTAAATCCAGAAGAATCAGGATTAATATTTCTCTGCACTAATTGATTGTCATACAAGAATCCCAAAAACATATCTCTATCTTTAACCGGCATCGTCACTCTTGCTAATTTATACAACTCTGGAATACTTATGTTCGAATAATTTACATTTCTATTCTTACATGCATTTTCATATTTTGCATCAGCCAAAAGAACAAATGCTAACTTTTCTTGTCTGTCATCATTCAATGCCTTAATTATAGCAAGTTCCTTCTTAGTGATAATAACCTGTGAAATATCACGCCACACCCGCTTTGTAGCATCTTTAATACATCCTTGAATTGCCGTATAATATCCAACCTCACTATAAGAACTACAATTTGTTCTCATGTATGCATTAATAATATTATAGCTCTGATTCTTGTCAAGCTTATGAACATAATGATTATATCTAGCAATCATCTTAATGGTATTAGTTGGATTATTTTCATCAACAAAATTCGCATTTATCATATTTTCTATATCTTGTTTTTCATTGAAAATATAATCTTTCATTCTTGTTCACCCCCAATTCTAATTTTTTTCATTGTAAATTGATGCCCACAACACCAAAACTCACCCTCTGAGTCTACTTTTTGAGGATAATACATATTATCATTATTATTTTTTAACAAATTCTCAATAATAACATCACCACAAACAAACCACACAATATCTTTATCATTTCTGCCTTTATAGCATAAATCAATTAAAATATCACATAATTCATATTGATTTGGACATAAGTTATAGCATTTTTCCGCAAATTGTTCTCTTAATTGATCAACATCCCCATATTCCTCATCATTCTCATTGTCTTCACCAATATAATATTCAGTTTTCTTCTTTTTTGTAAAGTTGGATATACATTGCTTATATTGTTTATATGCGTCACTAATTGCTCTAAATAATGTAGGAGAGTAGTTGTATCCAGATTTTATCATAGAGCTATCAAATTTTTCTCTTGAATTTAATTGCAATTCTGCCATATCCTCTTCAACAGCCCAACAAATACGATTCATGATACAAGGCGACATATCAAGTGGCATTCTACGCTCTGCCCATTGTACAAATTGCTGTTCTTCATCAGTTTTACATTCTTTGTGTTTCAGTTCTTCATAACTCATCTTGAACATAGAACTAGATTTCAATTCAACATTTGCCATGTATTTGTCATATTCAGTTTTTAATGACAAATAATTAAATGAAAAGAAGTATGGTTTCTTATGTGCGCATATCCTTTGATATAGTCTTTTACGTTCCTTTTCTTCGTCAGAATCATTTACTTCATCAATTTTATTTGCATGAGAATCATACCATGATTTTGGCATTGGATTTGACAAGATACCTTTTGCCTTGTCAATTTCTGCCTGTTGTTGCGCTTGGCCACATTGAGTTCTATACTTTAATATCTTATATTCCTCATCATCTTCACTATAATTTGACATTAAACTAGTCATACAAGTAATTCTATTCGTAATTTGTCCGATTTTACTACCGAATCCAAGCTTATTAGCAATTATTACATCTTCTTCTGTGACTACCTTCTTCGCTGCCTTATATTGAATACAATTCAATGCAGGTAAATTCTTATGAGTCCTAATAAGAACAGGATTGTTAGTTGTAAATAACAAATCTCCATCAAAATCAAAACCATTTAATGCCATTGGCATTGTATCCCATGCATTAACAACGATACAAGTGTCAATATACCTAAACCAATATGATGCATCATCTGAATATGAAATATTTTGAGTTAAAACCGAATGCGCGTTACTCATCGGTGCTCGATAGCACACAACTTGTTTCACATTTTGATCTGCCCAATATTTACTATAAATTTCTCCAGCTTTTAAAACACCTTTTGGTTCACGATTGAACATACTTTCACAAAGTGCAACTAAGTCACCAGAAATAATCTGAAAATTCCCATGAACATCTAAAACACCGATTTTTGCCTCTCTAATCCTTTTCTGGATCATGTTCTTAATTTTTGAATATATATAAGGATCATCAATCATATTTCTATTAATCATGAGCGCTTGCGCCGCAAAATCCATAGAGCGAATATTATTTTCATCCAATCCAGATCCACACAAATAAACAATACTCTTTCTATAATCTAGCTGCATAATATCCTTAATTTCATTTACAGTATCAGAAATAAGTTCATGCACATCTTCATCTGTCGCTTCATGTATCTGAAGAAATTGATAATTAGTTTGTCTTACATCATCAACTTCATGTGGTGCTGTTTTAGCGATGCGAATAGTATAATGATTTTCGACACATTTATCATGGTAATCATCCCAACTATCATAGCAATTCCACAATTTTAATTGGCTCTCAGTTATGATTAGTTCAGATTCTCTAATATCTCTATCTGCACCCCATACATCTTTTACAATATATCCACACGAATGTTTCTCTGCCCATTCTATATAGTCAAACGTAAAAGTCATGCCTTTTGTCCATGCACATCTAAGATTGCATCCACTTATAGTTTCCTCTGAATCTCCACCAAGCTCTTCATTCCAACGTCTTGAAAGTGATGGTAACATCATTGAGCATCCATCTGATGCATCATTTTCTACATCCTGCATAGGTGCAAATTCAACAAGCGGCTCCTTTGTTGTGTCACTATCATCAATATTAATTAAACCTGCTTTAAAGTTTGTAAAACAATCATGGACGACAATAATTCCTTTTGGCCAACTAACTGGGATTGAAGCACTAGAACAAAGAGCCTCATAAGCACCTAATTTTGCAGGAACAAGAGGAATATTAATATTTCTTCCATTTTCAATACGTTTTTTTAATTCATTACGCAATCTAACACTTGTATAAACTACAGTTGATGTTTTAACCCCATTTGTTGTAGTTAAAAGCCTTCTATATTCAATCCCATTAACTTTAAATCCCTGATTGGCCCTATCATAATGACTAGGCTTATCAATAATCAAGCACAAATAGTCTTCTTTAAACTGCAATTTGTAAAGTTGTTGATATAAATCCTTAATCTTAGTTTTATTTTCTGGAATATTCTTTTCTTTCTTAGTTGATTTAATAGTCGCCTTAATCTTTTTAGCAGATTCATCATAATCTTGTGTCCCATTCAATTCATTAATCCATGTAAGAATTTGAGAATCTGCTAAAGAAATTACCACTCCGGGAGTTTTTCTTGCTTCATCAATTGAAAGATTCAAATCCCAATTATATTTTTCTAAAAAAGATGAGTTTAACTTAAAGCAGAATTGCTGCGTCTTTTGTTGTTTAGCAATAAGCCCTCACCGCCTTTACTATAATTTTGTATTGTCCTATCGAACAAACACATTATATCACAAAACTTACAAATGTCAAGTGCATTTAATCAACAAATGTGTAAACAACCCTCACATCTTCATAATTGCCGCCCTGTGGAACAAGTTTCACCAGCAGTGGGAGAGAGGTATCACAAAAAAAGTTACAATATTCCCTACAAGTCTTTGGATCATATTCAACAACAACATAATATTTAATACCTTCGTCCCTTGGAATGCTCTCATCCAGAATACCATTCATAACAAAAGAAGTAATTATCTTTTTGTCTTCTCCTGAAATGCTCCTATCCCAACGAGTGGGGGCGACACCATCTCTCTTCCAATGCACATAAGCCTTCTCAGGAATACGACCCACATGAGAAATTGTTGCATCCCAATTATAATTAAGTATTTCATCAAGAGTTACATATGAAGCAAAGCCTCCAAAACGAAAATAATGATTACTCGAAATTGCATCAGATGCATCGTCTGGCAAGCCTCGCAATTCACTAATTGGATTAATTACTGTATAGCCATTTAGTTTATTTGTAACCCAACCAAATAACTCATATAAGAAAATATTTCTTTCATCACAAACCCGATCAGTTAATTTATCATTCATCTCAACAAATGCGCTTGGAAAAATATTACCAACCTTTTTCCACACACCATTCTCTCTTACCTCAGCATACATTATCATTTGCATATATTTATCACATCCCATACATTTCTTTATATTTATACATTTCTTTTATAAGATCATGAAGACTTGGCATATCTTCTGGTTTAAGATATACAGATTCTGTTAAAGGCACATACGATTGCATCACACAAGCATATTGGCACTTATTTGAATCAATGCGCATTTTAAAACACCTGTCTTCAGGGATATGCATATCTTTACCACACCCCGGACAATACGCAAAATCTACAACTGATAATGTACCACATTGTGGACACTCTAATAGTTGTGCATTGCCGCACAGAATATTAAACTGCTTTCTTTCAACTGTTTTCCATTCGCTCATTGTAACGCCTCCAAATCCATTTTTGAACCGCAATTTGGACAATAGTTATGTGGGTCGTGTTGCCACACATCAAACCCGCACTTGCATATAGAACAAATTAGTGTATCTGGCCTGTCTGAATTAGTTTCCCACATTCCATGCACCACCTGTGCAACGTCAGAGGCGGGAATACTGTAAAAGTCCTCCACCAAGCTCTTCAAACGCTTTTTGGCATTCTTCCGATTGCTCACGGATATAAGCAATCGCCGCCTTGCGGCTTATGTATTCAGCCATTTTCATCTTTCCCCCAATTCAACGGCTTTCCGCACATCGGGCATTTTTCAACCCGCTGTTCCTCCACCATCAGCCCCAACTGCCGCTTGCAATGTGGGCAGTACGGTATATGCCACCAGCCGAAGCTGCTGCTAAGTTTCCATTTCTTGTCGAGGTAAATAGGCTTTTTCGATTCAGCCATCGCTTTCCCATCCTTCCGGCAGTACCACCAGCCGACCGTCATTGTCGGCCTTAATCCATTCTTTCATCTTTTCAAGTCCATTCTCGTGTATCCATATTGCAAATTCTGCGGTTTCTTGCGCAAGTTTGGGTGTCAGCCCCGTATCTAAATATGCCCGCAACATCGGACAGTGTGCAGCAGGTACCGCCGTACAAAACCCACCGACCGCAGTGCAATTCCCGTTATCCTTATGACGAAAATCACAGCGAATACAATTTACCGTTTCCATATCACTCTACCTCCTGCAATGCCTGTACCGCCATTGCTACTGCTTCAGCTATGTCATTATTCGAGTACTCTCCATATTTGGAACATAAAACGGAGTAATCAGCGTACAACTGCACCAGCAACGTAGCAGCATCTTGTTTAACCATATCACTCTACCTCCTTCATCTTTGCACCACAATTGGGACAGTAGTCAAAAGCTGCCACAATTAGTGGTGTCCCGGTGTCCTCATCGAACCATTCCCACCGCCTATGCACAGCCGGTGTAACATCGACGGTTCCGATGCAATTGTAGTCACTACCACAAACGGAACAACGAAAACAATAGGGATTACCATTTGACTCTTGCTCTGAAATCCAATGCCCATGTCGCACTGGTACCGCATCCACAGTCGGTGCCGCCTCTATTTCAGCCAGACAGTCCTCTTTTGCACATCTCGCATCTTCGTATATGGCAGGAACATTATCCCATATAGCTTCGGACAACTGATCTGCGTTAATCAAGCGCATTACTATCACCATCCATTTTCGCGCCACACATAGGGCAATATTGAAAGTTCTTTTCTGCCGCATCTGTTGCCCAATCACAATTTGAACAGCATATCACGTGTGGAATTTGGTATTCTATCCATCGCCCATATACCAGAGGTACAGCATCTACAGTTGGTTGGTTATTAATCAACTCAATAATATCTTGTCTATCCTTAAATGCATTACATCCAATAGCGTCGATTAGATTTGCATTTTTCGCATCAATCAACCGCATCGTTTTTGCCTCCATCCATTCTTGCGCCGCACCACGGGCAGTAGTCAAAGCTCGTCTCGACTCCAGATGCCAAATTACCGCAGCTACTGCAATGCCACCAGTCCACGCCGCCAGCATACCTCTGGCCATCATGTACAAAGTACCCATGCACCACTGGTACGACATCTGCATATGGGATGCCACGCAAAGCAGCTTCTAGTTTGTCTGCGGACAAATTGATATCTGGTGTATCATAGTAAACATCATTGACGGCATCAATAGCTATTTCCAGTTCGACATATTTAGTCATTGTTAACCCTCCTGCTTCATACTTCTATTACCTGTCCAATTGCGATCATCCAACGACATATAATAATATTCGTTATCTTCATCTATTACTTGAAATCCATACTTATCATAAACATGTTTTGCTATAGTGTTGCTTTTCTTTACAGCTAAATTTCTAGCACCACATCGTTTTGTAGCATAATCTAAAAGTTGATAAGATAATCCAAGTCCTCTATACTTTTCATTAATTTCGAGATCGCTAATATTTTTGCCATCCCACCAATCCCAAATTTTAAATTCAGCAACATAATTCCCATTTTTTGTATACCATTTATATCGGATTGATGGAGTTTTTCCCAACATTACTTGTTTTGTCGTTATACTAAGATTTCTAAGTTCTTTGATAATCTCTATCTCTCTTCTATGCAACATCCGTTCTTCAGCTCCCAGTCGCATTCCTCCACGAAATATTATTTCACGCGCCGCCAGATCGTTGACACCAGCTCCCATTCCCCCGGCATATCATCCGCCATGTTTGGGTCAAACGGAAACCCCAGCATGATTCCAACCGGAAACAGTCTCTCGTGTGTATCTTTGCCCATTTCTGCGGCATCGGAATAGTTCATTTTGCCCACCTCCATCAATCATTTTTATTTCTCCTTTCATCCGCCTCTTTCAGCGCCTGAAATACCATCACGTAGATATCCTGCAATGTTTCGCTGCTGATCGGTATCAGCGGCGCGATGAAGTGCCAGCAGTCCATGTAGGTCAGATCAGTCATTGTTAATCCTCCTTTGCAAATGGGTCATACTCACTAGGTTTTGCCTGATTCGCCCATTCAACCCAACGAACAACTTTTTCTCTTAGCTCATCATCAAGTAAAAATGGCTCATGGACTAGAATAATTTTGCTATTCTTTTTCATAATATTAGCATTGTCAACGATCTCTTCATAATCAACAGGGGACAACAGCATCTTCGAATAAACTCTATCGCCTCGACTTGAAATTTTTCTAGTGAAAGACGCTTCTCTAAATTTGAATCTTTCAGTCAAATGGGGATTAAGCTCCAAATCATATTCTTGAATATAACCAATCTTCATCATTAATTCCACTCCTTAACAATTTTTTTCTTTATTAGATCTTTACACACTTCATCAAACGTTTTATCATATGTCGCCATTGCTTCGCAATCATTTCCACAAACAAGATCGCATACTGTATCAGTGACATGTGCATGTAACCATACTGCAATATCTTCATCACTCATGCTGCGAATTCTATCACCAATGGTAAAAGGGGCTTCAATTTCACCAGTTCCATTACACTGTTCACAACGTTCACTCCAAACAGAGTAGTCACTAAACTTTGTAACAAAACCAAACCCACCACACGTTGGACAATTAATTTTCTTCTTCATAATGCACCTCACCCGAATTGATATTCCACATGTCCGCACTTGTTGCATTGATATTTATATTGAGGAGGGTTACTTGCAAGAACCATAGTTTTATTCTTGCACATTCCACCGCCACATTTTGGACAAATATACTTTGGTTCTGACCATTCATATTGATAGTCATATGGAACGCCAATAGATTTACGGTATTCATCTGCAGTCGGTAGATCAGTTGTTAGATCAGTTGCAAATACATCATTAATTTTTGCACCGTTACTGTTCGTTCTACAACCTGTAGTGGCGGTTATGTAAGTTTTATTGGTTACATGATCTGTTGTTTCACGAAGTGGCTGTACAATTGGGAATGTACCATTAATCATAAAATCATTATTTGGGCAATTCTCACAAGGATTAATAATGGATCCATATGGCCCATTGTATTGACAATATTCACATGACTTATTCATCTTCTCCATCCTCCTCTGTAATCAGATGTTTATTAAGTGCATCAAAATTCTCGCAATATTCTTTATAGACCTTATCAAGCACATCTTTATCAAATTCAAATTCATTGCAAAGCAACGTAATAAAGAACATTCTGTCTCTGGTTTCATTATAATTTAACTCTTTAATTCTTACTTTAACTAAATCCGCCATCTGTAGTATCATCTTCTTACAAATCTCATAAGATTTATTGTCGTGCTCTGCCATTTCCTCTGTGAACGCTTTTGTATATGGCTTCAACATCACATTGCTCAGATACTCAATATCTTCTGCTGTCCAATTTAACATATTTATTCAATCTCCTTTGTTTTAATCATGGGCGGTAGACCACTCATATACGGCATTATTCATATAATCAAGTTTAGAAAAATCATTCATTACAAGTGCATCATCCATCATGCATAGAACATCTTCGTCATGCAATGGACAGTCAATACAATCGTGATAAGAATGACACATTCTCGCAAAATCTTCCATCGTTGCCTTGCTGCTCATCGTATTATCTCCTCCAAATCAAAAAATGTATGATTTTTATCATATATATTTATGTTTTTTAATGTTGTAATGATTAAGTATAGTAACTATACATATTAAATCTCATCTTCAAAATTATCGTCTAAATCTACGTTTTTTGCGCCAAAAAGCTTTGCCTTATGCTCTTCGCTCATTTCACGCTTCTTTGGAGTCTTAATGGTAATGCCGCGCTCCGATGCGACAAGTGTCATGCAGCAAACAGTACCATCCTCATATACTCCCTGTAAAATTGGTTCCCATCCAACTTTTAGTGCCTTATTAAAATGCTTTGGAATGCTCGTTTCCATTGTCCATGTTTTATAAAATGGATCATACCAGAGATGTGACTCTCTCTCCTCTGGTGTAATTCGCGTAGTTCTAACAAATGTCTTCATTTTAATTCCTCCTTAAGTTTAGATCCATAGGCTATGAAAATATTTTATAAAATATGTAAAAAATGATTCAAGACACTGTTGACGATATTGATCAATTTCCTGCTGCCGCTTCCACCACATTTCATCATCAAGTTTTGCTTCATGTCCATTTTTAATATCGCGGACATAATTTTCAGCGACTTCGTTTTTCTTTGAGCATGTATCTTCATTCATTTCTTGACATAGAAAAATCATTTTATCAAGAATCTGATCCCATTTTGCTCTATTTTCTTCATAGCTTGCGTCAATATCCAAAACCGGTGTGCTAACTTTACAATCACGCTGATATTGTAGCATTTGTGGAATTACTTCCATAAACCATGTGTCCATACTAAGAACATCATAGTCCGCCCAGCCTCTAAATGCACGTTGGAACCGATACTTAATTGCAAGCGGCAAGTCTTTAAATTGATGTAGAGTGTGTGGAAACTTATAGTCCTTAAATGATTTAGTTAATTCAAACATAGTTCAAAATACCCCCTATAGTTTATAGAAACATAATTTCATATCCAAATATTTTTTTCTTCTTCCAAAATTTCCACCATGGCTTTGGCTCATAATATACACAAGATATGATTGCATTAAAATCTTTATATTTATCTCCTAGTTTATATGTATCTCCATCATAGCCCATCCATACTACATCTCCTGAACTGATCAAAGCGACTTTTGCATTTCCAATAATTTTCTCTGTCTTAATTGGTTTATTCAAGTCAATAGTTAAATCAGTGCAACTTATAGGATAATCTTTAGCAGAAATTTCTACCTTATAGACGTCTTTCATCATTAACTCTCCTTGTCCTTTTTCTTAAATATCAAATCAAATCCGAATAATACACTTAGGACAATTAGTAGTAGAATACTAACGAAAGCAAAACTGGGATAAACTATTAGACTTAATGCTGTTAAAATAACTGAACCAATCACATTATATGTAGAATTTGCCAGTTTAAAAACTTGAACAGGGTAACAAATACCATATTTAAAGATGATTTTATATACGCCTATTGGCTTATCAGACTTGGAATCAGAATTCAAATAAAAACCTATATATCCTGAAGCAAATATTAATCCAATTACAAATATTACTCCAATTACACTTCTAAGCAATAATAATAATGTCATCATAATTTAATCCTCCTTCACATCATATCCAGCATAATATCCAAGAATTTCAAGCACTCTATTCAGGAATTTTAGCCGTTGAGTATTTGCCATATCATAATATTCATTGGAGAAATTACTAGACTGTAAATCATAAATAATTGCATCTGCATAACGTCCAAATTCATTGTCCATATTAACCTACTCCTCATTTACTTAAAATATTTTTCCCAAGCAGAAGTGGGGCAGTCAATATAATTAAGGTCAATGTCATCGTCCCATTCAACTTGTGGGCCAGTCTGTTCATCTGCAAAATGGCAAGCACAATTTACAGCAACTCCATTCAATGCATCTTGATCAATTAAAGTTTTGATTTCATCCAAAGATAAATTATTTTCTAAGTCACATACATATAGTGTCATCTTATAAAGTTGCGCCATAATTATCCCTCCTATAATTTTGTATTGTTTACATCAAACGCTTCTTGTGGATTATAATCTGTCAGTAGAGCAATCTGCTCTTTATATATCTTGTCATTCTGCCCACCATAATAGATACGAGGATTAACAATAATCTTCCAAGAAGTTTGATTCAGATTTGTAACGAAGAATCCAATTAGATTTTGGCCATTGCATTTTAGACTAAGTAAATCACTAACAAGCCTTCGTGCATTTTTGCGGCTATACCCAATCATGTCACAGAATTCCCCAAGCGTAATAGGGTAGACCTTTTCTGGATCTTGCTCTTTTGGATTGTAGCATACAATGTTTGTTCTACGATTCACAAAAGGAATGAGTTTGTAGAGATAGGAAATTTGCGTAATGCTTTGAACATTATCACATGCGTCATAAATATCTCTAATGAAGTTGCAAAATAGCCTAGTATGGTCTGCGTCTTTTTGCAGCCCCTGCAAATTACCCTTTGCAAAAAAATCTCTGTTTAAATATAAACAATTATCTTTTTCTATGATGATATTATTCTTAGTCATATCCTTGATGAACACAGACCAATATTTGTTTGAGAGCTTAAGCTTTTGCTTTATAACATTCTTTGGTGGCAAACACCCATCATAATCACAAATGGTGGATAGATAGATTAATCTAACAAGACTTTTGTCATTGATTTCTGGCAGCAATCTTTTCCCATACTCAAAAATAATCCATGTAAAATCAGAGTTAAAAGTTTGCTTTTCTTTGTTTGCTGTATATTTTGCTTGCGACTCTAGCTGCTTATAAGTTCTCCATTCACCGGGGCCATCAATTTGTGTAAATTCTCCTGTCTTTTGATTCATCATTCCGAGAACTACGTCTTCTTCTGATACTTTCATACTAATTTGGATCATCCTTTCTCCTTGTTTTTTTTACTTTAAAAAACTCTTGACAAAATTTAATTTTTGTGCATATGAACAGTTTTGTTCACATCTTATTCATATCTAATTTACAATATGTTTACATATCTCCTCAAAAAGGAAACTTTTCTCCTCAAAAAGGAAACACTTTTTCGCTCAAACACATGCTATTTGTAAAATCCTTATTCTCTATCTGTAGCATGAAGCACTTCTTCGTGTTCATAAAATGTTCACAAAATGTATGAGCATTATATTATATATAATTATATATATTATATTATATAAAATAATTTTGTACTGTGGCTAATATATCATAAAAACGTTTACTTGTCAACCCCCTATAATATAAAAAACGAGTAATGATTAATCCAGATTTTCAGCTTTAGCTGAAAAGCTGTAAGTTGAGGGAGCGTAGCGAGCGAGACGCTTCTTGGCGCCGACCGCGTAGCGGGTGGCAATAGTTTAATGTATTATTATAAATATTATTATATATAATTATTAATAGTAATTAATAATATATCTTTGCTGATTTATTATTCTTTATATGATGAAACATATTATAAATTTAACTTTTATTAAGTTAATAAATATATGCTGTGAACTGGTTTTTGATATATATTAAATTATTACATAATAGTTACAAATAGTATCTTTTATAATACAAAAAATATTGATGATGAGAAAAAATAGAATATATAAATACATGGTATAACTTTGTTTTTTTATCAATTAAATAAAGTATTAAATAATGTCTATTTGTTGGATAATATATGACATTAATATTTATATACGAACTTGTTTAAAGACATTGTATCTACATGCAAAACAATGCTATATCTTTATATTTGAGGTCAAATTGTTCAATACATATTAAATTGTAATTAAACTATAGAAAAAATGTATGATATTATAATGATATTTGCACAGATTCTAAAATTAAAAACTACGAAAAATAATTAACGTTTTTCTTTGGGAAAATGCATTTTCAAGTCAGTTCATATGTAAACCTCGTCTTAGAGGTTTGTGGAAAATGCACAAAACGGTAAGTTTTAAGTACCCCCACCATGTACAATTTTGTACAATATACACAACAGTTTCCATTTTATCCCAACACTGAAAAATACATATTTTTCTGCGTTTCAAAAATCAAGGGTATTTGATAAACAATTCAAAATGTGGTCTATTATAGGTGTCCTTCGGGACAAACAAAAAATTTATATTTAGCTTATCGCTAAGAAAGGACGGTTCAATATGAACAACAACTTTGAAAACATGATGAATTCCATGATGGAGAACATGATGAACTCTATGATGGAGAAAATGATGGAGTCTATGATGAACTCCATGATGAGCTCTTTTGGAGTAACTACAAGTGCTCCGGCAGAAGTCGAACCGGAAGTCAAGAAAGCTAAAAAGCTTTCTGTTGACGACCTTGCAGAAACTGAGAAGTCTACGACTTCTAACCCTGTTGCAGAACTGGGTTACTGGGAATCTGTCTCCCGTGATGGTAAACCTTACCGCTGGTTCGGCTGGGCTAACCCTGAAACTGGTGAACGTGTATTCCCCGGCAAGCAGCTCTATCACGTTAACGACTTCTATCTCAAGAGGGACTACGGTGCATACCATCCCGGTAAGACTACATCTTACAAGTTCAAAGACGGTGGACTCAATGCAGTTCTCACTCAGTACAAGGTTCATACAGAAGTAGAGCCGAAAGACTCCGCCGAGTTCATCAAGTTCATGCAAACCAAAGAGGATAAGAAAGCATCTCAGGTTCATAACGGTGACGTTTACACCAACTGGTGCAAGCACACTAAGTAACCCACACCGGGGGAGCTGAAAAGCTCCCCCCTCTTTTTATCTTTTTTTTGTACATTGTAAAACCCCTATGAGCAATCATAGGGGCTTTATCATGCACAAAAATCTACCATAGTGCATAAAGCGGCTCGTAAAAATCCACCAAGTGTGGATTATACGAGTCAATTATTTTGCCCATGTCGGCAGAAAGGATGATGTATATGATAAAAATGGGCTCTATTGTTAGAGTCAAGGAAGAGCATTGGCAAGACTACGCAATGAAAGTGATGGGATGGTGTGATAAATATTTTGCACCGAACATTCATGGGATGGTGGTTGATGAAAGTTACAGTGGTGAAGTAGTCATTGTAAACTGGATGCCTTTTGGATACTATCCTCTGAATGACCCAAGGATAGCAATCCAGACTAAATGGTTGGAAGAAGCATAGCAACATGGGTACGCATGACGTACCCTGACAATCAATAAAATACTACGTCTCCGACTGTTGACGGTGGAAGAATATCAACAGAGCAAAGAGTGAGAGTGGCTTAGACTCTTAGGGCTTTAGAGTATGTGCAATAAACATACTCTTTTCTTCTGCATGGATAACATTAATAACATGACACACAAGTGTGTTTTTTCAATTATATGAATCCATGCACTCTATCAAATAGGCTACCTTGACGTGGTGATAGAGCTTTCAACTAAATGCCTATAAAATCTATTTAAGAAGGAGTGATTCTCATGAGCATTAAAAGTCGTGAAGAAATCATCAAAGCTCTGGAGTTGTGCCCCACTTCTGGGTGTGCAGGTTGTCCTTATTATGGGCTTGAAAGATGTGATAGAGCTCTTGCCAAAGATGCTATCACTCTGCTTGGCAGAGCAAATGATAAGCCCGTTTATCAGTATGCTTTGATTTTCACAAAGCGTGATAACTTGAGCAAGTGGTTCAATGCTAATTGCTCCAAGTTTATTGTTGATGGCAACCTTGAATATTCTCGTCACTTCCGCGAAGCAGAAAGGCGTTATGCTCAAGAGCGTGATATCAAGCTCACTCTTCTTGTGAGATATGATAATAACAAGTGCATCTGTCGCATTAAATGTCCCATCAATCCTCTGCCTGTCAGGGGAGAGTTCAATGCAGTCAGTACGCACGAGGTCGGGGAGCTTCTTACATCTCTTGGATGGACTTATGAGCAACGACTTCCTCTTTATCTTTTCCGATAATTTTATATTATCTGACTATGAACAGTATTCATAGAGCAATGACAACAGCTTATAGTGGTCAGCGAAGAGTGAGAGCAGCTCAGGCTCTTAGGCTTGATGTGTAGAATAAACACATCACTTAAGTATTGGACAATGTGTGAAGATGAGCATAATCAATTTGCTAAATTGGTTATGTTTTTTTAATTCAATTAGTCCAATACACACTCACAACAATAGACTACCTTGACGCGGTGTGAGTGCTTGATTACGAAATGTCTATTACATAGTTATAAGGAGGTGTTAATAAAATATGTTACTATGCAATCCATATACGAAAAAGTATATTGACTACCCATTAGATCTTAGCGACAACAACATTGTTGTCTCATATAGAATTGAACATGAAACTGTGTTCTGCCCATATTTCAGTCAATGGCTCGTTGCAGAACTCAAAAATGGAGATGTAATTTATATTCCAAGCGGAGATAAAAATGAGCGAAACATATATGTTATTACATCATTCTATCGCACAAAAGAAGTTCAATTTCCATATGGAATATATATAATCAATTCTTCTGATTTTACAAGAGAAAACAAGATTATATATACACAATAATGCACATTATGCATTTGACAAATCATCCATAACAAAACAAATAAATTTATACCGGCACAAAATCAATTATAAAAAGCAAAAAACAAATTGCACAAAGAAGCAACACGCAATATATAAGTATATGTCATCTATAATATATACACATTAAGACATATGCAAAGTTATGACAAAAAGGTAAAACAATTTATAAATAAAGTAATTTATATATCAAAAGTCAAAAATTTGATTTTAATATTTTATACATTGCTTTTTTATAATTTATAAAATAAATATTTCCACAATGCAAGAGCCTCTCACAAGGGAAATAAATATTCTATCTATATTTCAGAAGGCAAATAAAATATTTATATATCTGTCATTCAAAAGGGAAACTAAATCTCAGAAAGGAAATAAAAAATGGAAGACTACTACGAAGAAAAAATTCAACTTCTTGAGGACTTTGGAATTCCAATTACTACAACTATTGAGGCAAAGATGAAACGCTGCACAAACGAAATCCAGATGGATAATGTCTGCCATAGTTTGATTGCTAATTGGCTCGATAAGTAAAAGAAAGGAAAAAGGCAAATGAAAAACGTGTGCATGTGCATCGCGGCATTGAGTGTTGCGGTGCTTCTTACATTGGTACTTGCATGGAGATGCGCAACAATTACTCCATTCTTCGCAGTTCTCGGTATCATCGTTTCACTGTCCAACGCAATTGCAATGTCACATATTGCAATAGAAATGGAAAGGAAGGGAAGGTAAATTATGTTTGAAGTAAAAGTCTACACCAGTAATGATGCATTCATGGACAACTATGCACTCGCAAACGAACTTGAAAAAATCTTGCGCACAATTCCTGCAAAGATAACATGCGGCTATAAATATGGCTGTCTCTTTGACAGCAACGGAAATCTCGTTGGTGAATGGAAAACTGAATAAGCGAAACCTTTATCATGCCCACGATGGGAATCTATCGCGGGTATCATTAAGGGCTTTGTCCAAAAAACAAAGGAGGTATGTAAATGAAAATTGCAAAGAAAATTCTCGTCATTGCTGCCACTCTTATTATTGGCTTTATTATTGGCTGGCGTGGTACTGTTTGCAACGGAAACATTTCCATTGATGAATCAAATGAGCACGTTGGTTATTTTGAATGCTTTGGTCAAGTAGATGAGTATTACATTGACTAAGTGAAAGGAGGAATGTCAATGACAAATGAAGTGTACGAAAAGCAACTCGCAGATGTGCCTTAACTTACTACTTGCAGCGAGGTGCTATAAATTGGTATAAAGATATATATCCAAAGGCAGATTTGGAGTGCATTTTCAAACAACTCAACATCATAGAACAAGTGGAGGAGTAAGAAAAATGAGCTTAAAGTGTGTAGATTGCGGTTATCTTGGTGACTGCAAAAGCTTTGGAGAAACCTTTTACAAGAAAAACAAATGTAAGGACACAGAAGTAATAAAACATTATTATTGCAACTGTGGCGACTCAAAGTATTATATGCAAGATGTAACTTCTATTGAAGTTGCTGATTGTGAGGAATTTGAAGAGATTTAAAAAGGAATACATCATAAAATTATAGCCTTATAAGGCAGAAAGGGAATTTACATCATGGAAAGAGACGTTATTGTTAGTCGCGCAAAGTACGATATCACCCCTGAAAACAAAGACATTCATAAAGGGAAAGCGGTCATGTGTATTACGACTGGAGAAGTGTTCAAATCGGCGCGAGAGGCGGCTAATTATTATGGTATTGGTTATGCGTCTCTTACTAATCAGATTGCTGGCAGACAGAAAACCTGTGGTGGAGCTCCACACAATCACACAGGAAATGGAAAGAAGTTCTGTTACATTTCTGAAATGGGTTATAATGCAGCCGCTATTTCTGCAAGCATCATTGAAATGAAACAGCACGGTGTGTCAAGAGAAGATTACGATGCTGTCATGATGAGAAATGACGAGCTTGAAACGGAAAAGGCTATGCTTCAGTTCAAAAACAGAGAGCTTCAGGAAGAGCTTAATAGCTATAAAGAAAGATTTGATAGATGCTACAGTGCATTGGTCGAATAAAGGAGGCAATAGAAAATGAAATTTAAAATTGGTGATAGAGTAATTGCACAGCGCGGTGCTCCTTATGGCGTCACAACAAACGGTTGGAGAGGGCGTGTTGTAGAGATTAGTCAATATACTGACGAAAACATTTTTGTTAAAGGAAGAAACGGTGAATGCTATTGGGTAAATGCAAACTTTTTTGATCTATTGGAGGAAAAGGAAGGAGAAAACGAAATGGATGTAAGTAATATTATTAATGAAGAAGAGAGAAAAACTCTTCTTGACCAGATGAAGCACTTGCTTGATGAATATGATTATGAGTATACGGACAGGGCACTGAACAAAATCATTGACACATGGGCAAACAACAAGAAAGACCTGATTGCCGCATTTAAGAAGCATCCGAACTATCTGAAAGGCAAATTCATGATTGTATTTAGCCATGATTTTGAACGTGTAACTGATCGTAATGCATTGGAGAGATTCAAGTCATGGGTGATTGATGGTGATGCGGTCGATTATGTAAAAGAAAAGAATTTTATGCCCGAAAACATGAAGAAAGAAGCGTCACTGTATGGACAAAAATACCCAACAAAGATTTTTAATTTCTTGATTAAAATTCCAACCTATACTTTTCAGTATATTGATAGCGAACTTGCTGATGAGCTAAACGAAATTTGTCCTGAAATTCATGCACATGACGGGCAGAAGACGAGTCGTGTTATCAATAAGCTTCTTGCTTATATTGGTGTTAGCAAGCATCCTGAATACAATAGGGAATTTGCAAAGTATGCTGACGCGCTCAATCCGCTCAAGATTACAAGGCATACTATTCTTTCTGTGAATCCTCTTGATTATCTCACAATGAGTTTTGGCAATAGCTGGGCAAGCTGTCATACAATTGATAAGCAAAACAAAAGAAACATGCCTAATAGTTATCAAGGAATGTATTCTTCTGGTACTATTAGTTACATGCTCGATTCTCCTTCTATGGTGTTTTACACTGTGGATGCATCTTATGATGGAAACGATTTCTGGCACGAGCCGAAGATTAACCGTCAGATGTATCATTGGGGAGAAGACAAACTGATTCAGGGCAGACTTTATCCGCAAGACAATGATGGATGCAGCACCGGCTACACTGCTTTCAGAGCAATTGTTCAGAAAATCATGTCTGAAATTTTTGATTTTCCGAACTTCTGGACTGTAAGCAAGGGAACTAACGAAGCAGGTAAATATATTGCGTCTGAAGGCACTCATTATAGAGATTACGACAACTTTGAAAATTGCACTCTTAGCCGCCCTAAAGGAAACGACAACGATAATTACATTACTGTTGGACATGCACCAATTTGCATTGAATGTGGTTATGAGCATGATTGTGAAGATAATATTTCTTGCTGTCGTAACGGAGTTAAATGTGCTGCATGCGGCGAATATGTCGATGAAGATGAAGCAATCTATATTGACGGAGAGCCTTATTGTAGAGATTGTGTTTTCTATTGCGATGACTGTGGAGAGTATTACATTGGCGAAGGGACATATGTTCACAATTCAAGAGGCTATGAAATTTGTGTCTGTGAAGATTGCAGAGACGAATTCTACGAGTATTGCGCGGAATGCGGACAATATCATCCAAGAGAGTGTATGACTTATATTGAGTCTCAAGATGATTATGTGTGTGACGATTGCCGTGATGGATTTTATAGCTTTTGTGAAGAGTGTGGAGAATACTTCAGAGACAACAATTTGAGAGAACACAAAGGTAAAATCTATTGTGAAGATTGTCTGAGAGAAATTCTTGAGAATGAAACAGAAGTTGACGAAGCGATTTAATGGAGGTAAAATAAATTATGAATAAAGAATTTGAAAAAATTTGCAAGATGTCTCAAGCAAGTCTAAAGAATCATGTGAGACAGAAGCTGCAAAAGACTCATGGAACAGTTCTTAATAGAGATGGATATGTATATGCACAAGGGAAATTTCCTGTGCTGCTGGTTGCACATCTTGACACTGTGCATGAAAAGCTTCCTAATATGTTCATGTATAGCAAGAAGAACAATAAAGTTTCAAGCCCTAACGGAATCGGAGGCGACGATAGATGTGGTGTCTATATGATTTTCAAGATTCTTGAAAAGTTTAACTGCTCTGTCCTGTTCTGCGAAGATGAAGAGGTTGGTTGCGTAGGCTCAAGCAAGTTTGCAGACTCTGAGCTGGCAAGGGATCTTGAGTTCAATTACATCATTGAATTTGATCGTGCCAACGCAAATGATGCAGTGTTTTATTCCTGTGCAAATGATGAGTTCGAGGACTTTATTACAAAGGAATTTTATAAAACAGCGTATGGATCTTATTCTGATATTTGTGAAATCGCTCCCGCTCTTGGCTGTGCAGCAGTAAATCTTTCTTGTGGCTATTACGCAGCACATACCAAAAATGAATACGTCATTCTTTCTGAAATGGAAAGAAGCATTAAGGAGGCATGCAAAATCCTTGAACGCACAACAGAGAATGACAAATTCGATTATGTAGAAATGCCGGGGCGATATGGCTCTCTGTTTGACATTGACAGATATCTTGAAGACAATAGTCGTGATGAGACAGAATACAATTATGGCTATTATCTTATTGAGTATGTTAATACTAACGGAAACACAGAGTGGTATGACACAGATGCATATTCAATGGAAGAAGCAATTGGTAGATTCTTGATGGCACATTCTGATATCACATATGGAGATATCACTGACGTAAATGTTGATAAAGATGCATACAAATATTATTAATAAAAAAGGGAGGTAAAATCAATGATTATTATCCTGCTAATCATTATTGTTTGTGTACTGCTTTTTGGAAAAGATGCTACCAAATCTGGTATCGGGAGCTTGCTCGGAGGCATCTTGTTCCTTGCAATTATTGCAATGATTGCAAGTGCATGTGGCATTATTTAAGGCACATATAAAATGAAAAACATAAGTTAAATTCTGGGCAGTATAGTTTGCCCTGTAAAGGAAGTCACTATCAAAAAACACACATATAACAGGGCAAATTAATGCAAAAACAATAAACAATACAAAATTATAGAGGGAGTGATAAAATGGAAATATCAATGTTAGTTGAGTTCCGAATATTACAAAAGATAAATGGAAAATATATTCCAATTTCAAATAAGGAAGCGAAAGCTGTGTCAATTGGTGGATTTGGCTTTGAAATTAACGGAGCAGAAATTCCATTTGATTGGGATGCTTTCACTGGAACAGAGTGTAACAAAGTGTTTCAATTCCAAACAGGCAAGGGGTTCTTGTTTGATGATTATGAAATCTCAGATTGCTATGATGAAGAATTTGAAGAAATAGGAATCGCAAAAGAAGATATTACAGCAGAATTTCTTGCATCAACAACACATATTGATGAATTCCTTGTGGATTTTGAAGATGTAAATAAAAATGAACAGGCACTTGGAGGATGTGGACAGAATGGAGATGATGAAGAAGAATATAGAATTGAAATTTTGGAAATGAAATTCATAGACATGGGAACTGATGAAGAATATTACGTAAAGCAAAATGTGCTTGATAATTATAATAAAGGGATTTAAGGGAGATAAAACAAATGATTGTAACATTACGCAAATTTCTTGAAATTGCACAAGACATTATATCCCCTTATATATGCATCGTGTATCTTGAATATGAGCACGAAGATTGGGGGACAGACACAAAAAAATTATTCAATCCATTAAAAAATATTAATAGACTTGATGATTATCTTGATTATGAAATTGTTGATTTTCATCAAGAATATTTTTATGGAGAGCTCGACGCGCAGTATGTCACACTGAGAGAGGTAAAATAAAATGAAAGTTAAAGTAGTATTTGAATGCGAAATCTATCCGACAAATTATACTCCTTGGTTCACCGTGAACGACGAACTTAAACATACTGGATTTGATTGCGTAGAAAATCTCTCCGTATTCAATGCAGAAACTGGAGAAAAACTCTAAAATGATAATTTTAAAGGAGGTAAAGTAAAATGAAAAAAATTCGTAAATGGTTCTTTAAACTGCTCACTGGTTATGATCTGGTTGAATATGAAGACGTAATGAAAGAATGGCAAACAACACTCGACACTGCAAAAGGAATCGTGGAGATTAATGACAGCCTTATTAAGCATTCTGGTGAAGTTGTGGATTTGCTGAAGAGCTATCTTAATGAGGAAGAAAAGTAAAATAAAAATGTTCACAATTAAAATCACCGAAACCAATGTGTATATGAACGGTAGATTCCACACGTTTAAATACAAAAATGGATAAAGAAAATCACGAGGATGGCATGAAAATGAAAGGAGAAATATGCTTTTTATGATCATTGTGAGTATATCAATAGTTGTTCTTGGTCTATTTATGGTTTGGCTTTCTGAGGAAATTCCGCAAAAAAATATAATTGAAAATTTATATCAGTTTCGTCAACCGTTAACATTCACTTTTAAGGGAATTGACTTTACGGTTTCGAAAAGAGAATTGTATTCAGATTTCAATGTCTGTATAACCGAAGTCTTAATTAATGACGAAGTAGTGCTT
>ULOZ01026942.1_pt1 | contig 21364 bp, 16 predicted proteins | sample 1953031 | NCBI WGS metagenome assembly ULOZ01 (sample SAMEA4835616, study PRJEB28245) | human gut metagenome | biome: gut microbiome; material: fecal sample | place: Denmark | collected 2008
AACGATGCCGATGACATAAAGGCTCTCAAGGTGCCGTCGCTGAAGGCTGCCAGAGTGCCTGAATATCTCAAGGCGAACCTGCTCTCGGCAAGGGCTATCAACGACCGTCCGGTGCTGGGCGGATGTATCGGTCCGTTTTCGCTCGCCGGCAGACTCTACGACATGTCGGAGATTATGGTGCTGATATACCAAGACCCCGACGCTGCCCACACGCTGCTGGCAAAATGCACGGAGTTCATACTGAAATACTGCAAGGCGCTGAAGATGACGGGCGTCGACGGAGTGGTGATGGCAGAACCGGCGGCAGGACTGATGTCAGACGACGACTGCAAGCGTTTCTCTTCCGACTACATCAGATATATCGTAGGACAGGTGCAGGACGACTCCTTCAGCATCGTGCTGCACAACTGCGGCAACACTGGCCACTGCACAAAGGCGATGGTGGCTACAGGAGCGGCAGCCTACCATTTCGGCAACAAGTGCGACATGCGGCAGGTGATAAAGGATGTGCCGCCGACGGCTCTCGCCATGGGAAACATCGACCCCGTATCGGTGTTCAAGGAGGGCACACCGGAACAGATGTACGAGACGACAACACGACTGCTGCAGGAAATGAAGGAGTATCCCAACTTCGTTCTCTCCAGCGGCTGCGACACTCCGCCACACACTCCGATGGAGAACATCGACGCCTTCTTCAAGGCTCTCGACGACTTTGACAAGACCATTTAACCCAAATCGGTCATTAGGGCTTGCCTGGATTTTGTTCTTTTAGAAGAGTGGATTTTGTTTGGCTTTTAATGAGTAATAGCGAGCTATTACGAATTAAAAACAAGCAAAAGACGCCTTATAAAAAACAAAAGACTGCAAGCAGTAAATATAAAATACAATAAACGGCCTAATGACCGTTTTGGGTTTAAGTCATTTTACAGCCTCCAAAACATTGGTTTAGAATGTTGTCATCAGCGCAACTCACATAAACCCCAATCGACAATTAGTCCGTTTTATGTGATATTTTAAACTGCTTGCAGTCTTTTGTCTTTTATAAGGCGCCTTTTGCATCCCCTCTACCAACGTTGTCATTTCATGAATACTTTGGGCACGGTTTGGACACAGATCGTGCCCACTTGGGGCAAGCACCGTGCCCCAAGTGAGAAAGCACGTTGCCCCACATGGGCAAGCACCGTGCCCGATTCTTGTAGTTTTTGTTATCCTTGCCGATGATTGTGAGTCGGCTATTTGAAAACAAAGACCAACAAGAGAAATGACTGTCCTTTTATGGGGCTTGCAAAAGTCTTACCAGACAGGACAATAGCTCCGATGATACTTTATGATACTTCTATGATACTTTTCTGTAAAGAATCCAGAAAAGTATCATTACACCTAACTCGTTCAGCTGATGCACTTTAGATACATCCAGCACCCCCGAAAATGATACTTTGACACTTTTCTTCAGGAAAAAAACATATTGTCATTCCCGGATTTTTCGTTGTGTCTTGATAACATTTCACGAAAAATTCTTGTGTATCTCAAGTATTTTATAGAATTTTGTATAAGAGTCTTACGAACGCTGACTGACACGGGATGGCATATACGCCACTAAATCCCTATGAATCAACGGAGTAACGGACTCGACAAATATATAATCATCTAAAAACAATTCCGCCTACGGGTTAACATTAACAACATAACCATTATGAGAGTAGGATTATTCGTCCCCTGCTATGTGGACGCCCTGTATCCAGAGGCTGGTGTAGCCACATACAAGTTGCTCAAGCACTACGGACTTGACGTGGAGTATCCTGAGCGGCAGACATGCTGTGGACAACCGATGGCAAACGCCGGTTTCCAGGACAAGTCGATGAAAGTGATCGAGTCTTTTGATGAACTTTTCAAAGACTATGACTACATCGTCGCCCCTTCAGCATCATGCGCCGCATACGTGAAAGTCTATTATCCCAAAATTCTGAAGGGCAAGCACGAGTGTGTCTCTTCAGGCAAAATCATGGATATAGTGGAGTTCCTCCACGACGTACTGAAGGTGAAGGAGGTGCCGGGAAAGTTCCCCCACCCTGTCAGCGTGCATAACAGCTGCCACGGAGTGAGAGAGCTGAACCTGTCGTCGCCCTCGGAGTGCAACGTCAAGCCATTCAACAAGATCATCGACCTCTTGCAGCTCGTCGACGGCATCACCATCCATGAGCCGGAGAGAAAGGACGAGTGCTGCGGCTTCGGCGGCATGTTCTCCATCGAGGAGCCAGCCGTTTCCACACGTATGGGAGAAGAGAAGATAAAGAGGCACATCGCCACCGGGGCGGAATACGTGACGGGGCCAGACTCTTCGTGTCTCATGCACATGGCAGGCATCGCCAAGAAAGAGAAGATGCCTATCAAATTCATTCACGTAGTCCAGATATTAGCAGCAGGGTTATGAGCACAATACATTCCAAGAGAGCCGCCCGCTTTGTGGCGGATGCAGAGAAGACCAGTTGGCACGACGCCACCTTCTGGTCGGTGAGAGAGAAGCGCGACAAGATGGCACAGCAGCTGCCGGAGTGGGAAGACCTGCGCGAGCATGCCTCGCAGATAAAGAAGCACACCATCACCCATCTGGCGGATTATCTGGAGCAGTTCTCGAACTCTCTGGAGAGCCGCGGAGTGAAGGTGCATTGGGCGAAGGATGCCACGGAGTTCAACGAAACAGTACTTTCCATTCTGCAGAGCCACGGTGTGACGAAGATGGTGAAGTCTAAGTCCATGCTCACCGAAGAGTGCGAAATGAACCCCTATCTGGAGCAGCATGGCATCGACGTGGTGGAGACCGACCTCGGCGAGCGTATCATCCAGCTCCTGCATCAGAAGCCGAGCCATATCGTGATGCCTGCCATCCACCTCAAACGCGAGGAAGTGGGCAGGATGTTCGAGGAGAAGGGAATATCGAAGGAGAAAGGAAACTACGACCCTACTTATCTCACCCATTGCGCCCGTCTCCATCTGCGCGACCAGTTTATGCAGGCTGGTGCCGGCATGACGGGATGCAACTTCGGCGTGGCTGCCACCGGCGACTGCGTGGTATGCACCAACGAGGGCAATGCCGACATGACCACCTCTATGCCCAAGCTGCATATCGTGGCGATGGGAATCGAGAAACTGGTGCCCGACTACAAGTCGCTTGCCGTATTCCAGCGCTTGCTCTGCCGCAGCGCCACAGGACAGCCCACCACAGCCTTCACATCCCACTTCCGCCAGGCACGTCCCGGAGGAGAGATGCACGTGGTGCTCGTGGACAACGGCAGAAGCGATATGCTGGCTGACACCGAACACTGGCAGACGCTGAAATGTATGCGCTGCGGTGCCTGCATCAACACATGTCCGGTATACCGCCGTTCGGGAGGATACAGCTACACGTATTTCATCCCTGGTCCTGTGGGAGTGAACCTCGGCATGCTGCGCGACCCACGGAAATACAGCGACAACGTTTCGGCATGCACTCTCTGTCTCTCTTGCGACAATGTATGCCCGTCGAAGGTAGGACCTGGCTCGCAGATATACGTATGGCGACAGAGTCTGGAGAAACTGGGAAAAGCCGACAAACTGAAGAAAGCGATGTCGGCAGGTATGGAATATCTGTTCGACCGCCCTGCCCTCTACACCACAGCCTTGAAATTCGCACCGCTCGCCAACTACGTTCCTGACTGCCTCACCAACATCGGCAACATCAACGCATGGGGCATCGGACACGCCATGCCTGAATTCGCAAAGAAATCATTCCATGAACTGTGGAAGGAAGGAAAAGTGAAGTAAAAGAAGGATTCATTTGAAAAAAGTATGAAGAAAGAAGATTTTTTGAATAAGTTGCGCCAGAACACGCATGCTCAATACGATATGCCGGCGATGGACATCAAGGGCATCGAATATGAAGACACGCTGAAACAGTTCATCGAGATGACCAAGTCGGTGGGCGGACATGTCATCACCGACGCTTCTGCCGGTTCCGACCTTAATGCCTTGGTGTGCAGGGCATACCCCGATGCAAGGGTATTTGCCTCAAACCTGGAGGAGATAACTATGGAAGGCTTGAAGGCAAATGCCGGCAACGGAGCTGCCGCCGTGGAGCTGCGCAATCCCGACACCGTGGCGGAGGCCAACGACCTCAACGGCACCGACGTGGCAATCGTGAGAGGCACGGTGGGAGTGGCAGAGAACGGATGCATCTGGATTCCGCAGACTATGAAGGAGAAGGCATTGCTGTTCATATCCGAATATCTCGTGATTGTGCTCGACAAGAAGAATGTCGTAAACAACATGCACGGCGCATACGCCAGCATAGAGATGGACCCACGCTACAATTTCGGAACGTTCATCAGCGGTCCGTCAAAGACCGCCGACATCGAGCAGGCTCTTGTAATCGGTGCACAGGCAGCCCGCGGAGTTACCGTTGTGCTGGTGGACGAATAAGTATTTTGACACTAATCCCAAACCGGGCCTTATTGGGGGAGGGTAACAAAAGCAGAATGTTGGTTTTATGGGGTTGGCATCCAACCGTCATAAAACCAACATTCTTTATAATCCTATCTTATATTTTCCGTGCTACTATCTTATCAGTTGCCGTTGAAAAACACATAGAGGGCTATCATCACCACGGCAAGCGACACCCATGCTATGATGACACTCCTTGCCGGTTTTTCATTCACAGCCACGATGACGTGTTTCTCGTTGGCATTCATGTCATACAGACTTACCACTATCATCATAGCTACCAGACCGACGAAGATGAAGAACGAGAGGAGCATGAAATGCACCATCTCAGAAAATCCCGGTATCACCCAAAGATAGAGTATTCCTGTGCCGATGCTGAGCACCGTGCCGAACGTCAGCGTCATGTTGGCGGCAAGTGTAGTGCAGCGCTTCCAGAACACTCCCATCAGGAACACTGCCGCCATCGGCGGAGCGATGAAGCTGAGCACAGACTGGAACACATTGAACAGGTCCATACCCTTGATGCCGTCTACGGCAACCGTGATGACGATAGACACCAAGGCACCGAGAACGGTAACGACACGTCCCGTCTTGCGGATTTCTTCGGGAGTTGCCTGCGGACGGATATTCTTCACATAGATGTCCATGGTGAACACCGTACTCAAGGCATTCAGGGCAGAGCCGATAGTGCTTATCAGAGCCGCCGTAAGCACGGCGAGCACCAATCCCACCATACCGGCAGGGAAAAGCTCATAGACGAGCTTTAAATAGGCGTCATCGGCATTTACCTGCACGTTGCCGAAGAATCCTGTCTTGACCATGGCGAAGCATACCACTCCGGGAAGGATGTATATCGCCACATCCAGAATCTTCAGCCAACCGGTGAAATTGGCTCCCCGCTGTCCTTCGCTCAGGTTGCGAGCCGCAAGCACCGGCTGCACCATTGACTGGTCGGTACACCAGAACCACACACCCATGATGGGATAGCCGAGGATGATAGGCAGCCACGGATAACCGGGGTCGGTATTAGGACGGAAGAGGTTCCAATAGCCTGACGGCACCACATCGGGATTGGCAAGCACCGCTATGCCATGAGAGAAAGACTCGCCGCCGAGCTTCCATATTCCCACTACCGTAAGCGTTGCCGACACTATGATGAGCAGCACCATCTGATAAACGTTGGTATATGCCACGGCTTTCAGTCCGCCGAGCATAGTGAAAAACGCTGATATGGCGAGAAGCAGCATTGCCGAGAGCCACATCGGCATGCCGAACACCTGGCGGATTATGATTCCTCCGGCAAAGAGCGTGAGGGCAAGCCAAGAGATGAGTATCGTCACTATGGTATACCATGCCAGGATATTGCGTGTGGAGTCGCCGAAACGCAGTCCCATAAACTCCGGCAGCGTGGAGATGCCGGTGCCAAGATATCGTGGAGCGAACACGAAGGCGAGCAGGGCGATGAAGACGAAGGCGTACCATGCGTAGTTGCCAGACACGATGCCGGTGGAGAAACCGGCACTGGCTGATGCGATGAGCATCGACGGACCGACATTGGTGCCCCACATGGAGAAACCGATGTGGTGCCAGCGCAGAGAGCGGCTGGCAAGAAACATGTTTCCGCTTTTCTTTGCCTTAGAGCTTGCCCACATTCCTATGGCAATGAGCACCACAAAGTAAGCGACAAGGATTATCCAATCAAGTGCATCAAGATTTTGAGTATTCATAGGTTTTGTAGTTTTAAACCCATCCGGCTCCCATCGGGGATGGCAAGGGTGGGTCTTATTGTTTTATTCGTTTTATTTCCTATCTGTATTCGTCTTATTTTCCCATCAGCTCCTTGGCTACGGCAACGGCAGAGTTTGCGTTGTCGCTATAGCCGTCGGCACCGATTTCGTCAGCGAAGTTTTGTGTTACGGGAGCACCACCAACCATCACTTTCACGTTCTGGCGTATTCCGGCATCTTCAAGAGCCTGGATAACATCCTTCATATATGTCATGGTGGTTGTAAGCAGCGCACTCATGCAGAGAATGTCGGCATTATAGTCTTTTACAGCCTCAACGAACTTCTCGCTCGGCACATCGATGCCGATGTTCTTAACCTCGAAGCCGCAACCCTCGAGCATAGAGGCAACGAGATTCTTGCCTATGTCGTGGAGATCGCCCTTCACGGTTCCTATCACTATCCTGCCCAGCGTAGTGGATGCCTGTCCGGCGAGCAGCGGCTTCAGAATCTCAAGAGCCGCCTTCATGGCACGTCCTGCCATCAGCAGCTGTGGCACGAAGGCTTTACCGTCCTGAAAGCGTTGTCCCACCTCACTCATGGCGCGTATCATCTGACCGTTTATGATGTCCTGCGGAGCCACGCCTTCATCAAGAGCACGTTTGGTGGCATCGGCAGCCTTGTCGCCTTTGCCGGCGAGGATTGCCTCAAAGACTTCCTCTGCAGCATTGCTCTCCGGCTTGGATGTGGCTACAGGGGCGGCATCGTGGTCGATGCCGCAGGAGCATTTCTTCTCTTTCACAGGAGCGCTAGAATCTCTAGAAATGCTAGAAAAACTAGAAATGCTAGAAAAACTAGAAATTCTAGAAAGACTAGAATCACTAGAAACGCTAGAAAGACTAGAAACGCCAGAAACCCCAGAATTTCCAGCCCCTCCAGGATAGTGAGGAGTGATGAACAATCCTTCTATCGGCTGCACGAGCTTTGCTATCTCACGGATATGCAAATCGTCAGTACCGCAGCATCCACCAACCACGTTCAGCAGATGATTCTCAACGATTGGCCATATCTCGGTCTGCATCATCTTTGGAGTGTCGAGGTAATGACCGTGTTCGTCCGGCAATCCCGCATTCGGGAACATACTTATATAATAGCCGGTCTCGGCAGCCATACGCTGGATGATAGGTGCCATCTTGGCGGCATTGAGCGAACAGTTAAGTCCTACGCTGAACACGCTGTCGTCATTAAGACTCTTGACAAAGTCCACTACCGACTGTCCGAGCATGTTGTGTCCATCCTCGCTTGCCACAGTGAAGCTCATCATTATAGGCAGACGGAAGCCTTTCTTCAGCATCACTTCCTTGCAGCACCGCAAGGCCACCTTGGCATTCTCTATGTCGAATATTGTCTCTATAAGCAAGGCATCCACGCCGCCGTCTATCAAAGCCTCTATCTGCTCATAGTAGGCATCATGAAGGATATCTTCGTTGAACTCCGCACTTTCTCCGATAGACAGGGTCTTGCTTGTAGGACCGACACTACCAAGCACATAACGGGGCTTACGCGGATTCATCAATGTATAGGCATCAGCCTCTTTCCTTGCCAGTCGGGCAGCTTCAAGGTTTATCTCCCTTGCATAGTCCTGCAGATGCTTGTCGGCAAGCGAGACGCGCTGTGAATTGAACGTATTCGTGGTGATGAGGTCTGAACCTGCTTCAAGGAAACGGCGGTGCATACTTGTCACAATCTCCGGATAAGTAAGAGCAAGCAGGTCGTTTGTTCCACGGATCTCCCCGTCGAAGTCTTTGAATCTCTCCCCACGGAACTCCTCTTCTGTGAGCTTATACTGCTGGATGGTGGTTCCTGTAGCACCGTCGAGAACGAATATCCTTTCCTTTGCCACGACATCCATCGACGGTCTGCCGAGAGTAGCAGCCTTGAAAGGCAGGGCTTTCATCTTGTCGTCAGCGGCAGAAGCGGCATTGGCATCCCCGCTTTCTATCTTGTCGATGATAGCCATCACCTCCTCGTCGGGAGTCATGGTCTTGTTGATACGGATAGTGTTGTCGGCGGCTTCCGGCTCGTCGGCACTCTCCTGGTATTCCTCTACTATGCGCAATGCCTTCTCCACCTCGTCCTCGTTGTGGAAATCCATCTCGATATGCACTCCGTCGCCACCGATATTGTCGAGCAACGGACGCAGTTCGTCGAGGGTCACCCAGCATGCCATGATGCTTTTTCCTCCTGCAAGAATCTTCTTGTAGAGGTCATACCACTTGGGCGATCCGCCCTGTGGCTCTCCCACTCCCGGCGTCCACTGTATGGCGTTGAGCTCTTCTATCTCAAGCAGGGCTGGCAGATGGTGCATTGCCCCCACACCGTCGAGATGATACAGCGTGTAGTCTATCTTCTGACACTGCTGACGGATGAAGGGCTGCACAAAGCGGCGGTAATCCTCCACGCTGATCATCGTGGAGATGTCGCTCTGCAGCTTTGTCATCTTTCCAGGTGCCCACGATGAGAAATAGCAGAATGCCATCTCGTCGCCCTCGCGGATAATGTCGTACAGTTCGTCGAAGACCTGGAAGTATATGTCGTTTATCTGCTGCATCTGCCGCTCCAGCACTTCGGGTTGCATCACGGTGTCGAGAAGCACCTTGTCGGTGCCCTTCATGGCGGCGAGCACATCCATGCCTTCCATCAGGTCGGGCATGCCCACATAGTAATTGCCTTTGGCTTTCTTCTTGCAGGCACGCAGCAAGTCCTTGTGAAGCTGCCAGTTCTTGTTGGCAGGGTCGTTGATGTCGAACTTTATGTCATCGGTGTAGTTGGGGTCCGGATGTATCCAGATGGTATCCTCTCCGCCCTCAAACACGCCGCCGAGGATGGCTGCAAGCGAACCGGGACCGAGCTGCGTGTTGGCAACAGGCAGCATGTCGGCTTTCATCGAACTGTGTGCCACATACCAGTCGAGATATTCGGCACGCCATTCCGGGTCGAACCATTTCTGGTCGAGCGACTTCGGTGCCGGCGGCATGGGCACGTCGGCATGGGGCTTGACGCCTTCCTGGAAGTGTTCCCACATATTGAGCACGATGCCCTTATGGTTCCACCAGTCTATATAGTGTTTCTTGGTTTCTTCTAAATTGGGTTTCCACATAATTGTTATGATTTATAATTTTCTTGGGAAAGGGGATGGGAGGAATGGGAAGAATGGGACAAATAGGACAAATAGGAGAAATACCACTCCAAACTACTCCATCCAAACTCCTCAATCAGAACTCATCACCCCAAACTCCTCACTCAAATCTCAAATCCCTTAAACTCCTCGTTGATGATGAGATTCTTCACCTTGCTCATGTCCATGTCGTCGGTGCTGTCTACATCCTCCGGATAAACGGGGATTACGGCACCCTTGCGCACAAACACCGGCATACGGTCGAGCGGTGTCTCTATGTCCTTCAGCCATCTGCCGCCGTCGCTTACCGAGAAGCGGTCGCCGGTGAAGAACTCTACCCATTCTCCTTCCGGCAGATATATGTCGCGACAGTTGTCGCTGCTCATTACGGGAGCCACAAGGAAGTCATCGCCGAAATAGTATTCATCATCGATATGCCAGCAGTTGTTGTCTTCGGGATGGTGGAAGATAAGTGCCTGCACGATGGTTGATCCGCTGTGTGTCGCCTTCTCGCTCTCGCGGAGGATATATGGAATGAGTTTGTAGCGCAGCTTCCACCAACGCTTCACCATCGGTGCGATGTTGGGATAATGCCATGGCTCACGCTTGTTGGTGCCATGATAGCGGATATGCGAGGAGAACACGCCGAACTGTGTCCAGCGCATATACACATCATCGCGGACAACGGAGTTCATGAAGTTTGGCAACGTATGGAATCCCGGCACGTCGTGGCTCCAGAAGGCAAAGCCGGAGAGTCCGAAATGGAGTCCGCCACGCAGCGAACCGGCGAGTCCCTCCCACGAACTGCAGGAGTCTCCGCCCCAATGCAGCGGATATCTCTGGCATCCTGCCCATGCGGAACGTGCCCACACGATGCCGTCGCCTGTCACCTCCTTCGTTATCTCGTATGCCGCCTTCTGATATAGCAGCGAGTAGAGGTTGTTGAGGAGTTCCGGCGACATGTTCTCGTATTCGGCATCCATGTGGATATTCTCTCCGAAGTCGGTCTTTATACATTTCACTCCCATATCGAGAAGATTCTTCAGCAGACCTTTATACCAGTTTGTCGCCTTCTCGCTGGTGAAATCGATGGTGCCGGCATAGTCGAGGGCTGAGAAGTTGGAGCCTTCTGAATCCTGCTGCTTTGTGAGCTTGCAGATATAGTTGTTCTTGCGTGCCTCGTCAATCTGTTCCGCATCTTCTGCCACATACGGCAGCTGCCACAACGACACCTTGAAGCCCCTCTTCAACAAGTCCTGCACAAACTTCTTCGGATTGGGGAAGCGTTCCTCGTTGAACTTCCATTCGCAGAGCCAGTCGGTTTTGAACCATCCCGTGTCGAGATGTATCACGTCGCATGGATAATGCTCCTTGCGCAGACGGTCGCAGATGCCGTTCACCTCGTCGGCACTGAAATATGTCATACGGCTCATCCACACTCCGTAGCTCCATAGCGGCGGCATGGAGGGATAGCCGGTGAGGTCGCGATAGCCTCTTGTAATCTGCTCCACGGTGTCGCCGCCGATGATAAAGGCGTCGATGAGAGCCTGGTCGCTGAGAAATTCCACCGACCGCGTTGACACTCCGGCGAGCGACAGCTTACTATATGCCGTGGTGTGATAGAACACGCCATACATGCGGCTGGAGATATAGAACGGTATGTTCTTGTATGTGCGGCGGTTGTTCACTCCCTGTCCGTCCTGATTCTTCAGGAAGAAAGTCTGTCCGCTGAGATCCATCTTTCCGAAGCGCTCTCCTGTTCCGGCAAAGCACTCGTTCAGCTTGCATTCAAACGACAGTGTGGCACGCTCTCTCCTGCCGTTCAGCTTGCAGTAAGCCAAAGGCAGGGCATCGTAGCGTGGCGGCGAGAAGTGGTCGTAGGCGGCGAGTCTCACCTCATGTTTCCCGTCGGGATACAGTCGCATGTCGAGTGTCTCCTGTGGGTCGGGCAGCAGCTCGCTCCATCTGTCGAGCACCGGCTGCTGCATGTTTATCACCGCCCTTCTCACACCAGCGCCGTCGGTAATGATCCATTGGTCATCCACGAACTCCGCTTTCAGCGGCAACCGCTTCACACGAGCGCTCATCTGCAGCATCTCCGAGGTGTCTGAGGGTTGCTCTCCCCCGCATCCCATGAAGAGGCGGAGGATTCCGGGTTCATATTGTCGTATCACGAGAGTCTGTGTCTCCTGCGGCACATCGGTGTCGGGAGCCATATCGTTGGCAAGCTGCTGTTTCTGGAAAGGCACCTCCACGAGGATGTCTCCATCCTTCTCTCTGACGGATGTCGGCTTGTATGCTTTCCACAGCGACTCATCTCTTTTGAGGTCTGTATCGAAATCCATGAAATCGAACAGATGGTAGTTTGTTGGTCTCATTGTGTATTGTTGTATTCTATTGTTTTAGTAGTGGATTATCGCCTCAGTCTGCCGGCGGCTTCCTTCGTAGCCTTGTCCACCTTCGGTCCGTTGCCTTTTATCAGCATGTTCTTTCCCGGCTGGTTGTAGCCGAAGAGTTCCTTCGGACACCAGTTGCCGGTGACGGTATATCCGTCGGTGGCCTCATCGAAATAGATGTAGAAGGCGCGGTCGTTGGTGGCGTATGGAGCCTTATGAAGGTCTTCTATCCTGTTGTTCTTTATTTCTGATCCCGGCTGCGACGACAGGGTGTATATCCCTCCCACATCATAGAGCTGGTGGGCGAAGTCGTGCACGTAGTTGGCAACTATCCTGTTGTTGCGCATCCCGCTCTCCCGTGGGGTCCATCCCCACCCCACGCAGATGCCAGAGTAGTTGAGATGGTGCACCTCGTTATGGCTTATCTCGATATTGCTGACGTAGCCGGCTGCTATTCCCACACAGCTCCAGTCCTCGTTGGCGGCGTCGCTCACCTCATTGTCGGTAATCGTTATGGCATCGCATAGATCGGATGCCACGAGCGGTTTGAAGGGCACATGGGTCTCGAAGCCTCCGTCGGGGAAATGTCCCACAAGGATTCCAGTGCCGCCGATGTCTGAGAAGGTGCATCCGCTGACCGTGGAACGGGATGCTGCCAACTGATAGTCGAGTGCTGTCGCTCCGAGATGGACGAAGCGGCAGTCCTTGAAGTCTATGCCGCTGGCATGACGGATGCTGACGGCAGCTTCAGGACGGGCTATCCAAGCCTGGTTCTCAAGCGATGCCTTCTCCGGCAGTCCCGGCTTCTGCAGCTTGTAGGCGTCTGTCATGCGGAAACCGCCCTGCAGCGTCACCAGTCCTTCGTATAGCGGACGTGTCCATGCGGAGTGGGCGAAAGTGATATTCTGGAACTGTATGTCGTGTACCGTGCGCTCCCTCGTGCCGTCAACGGAAGCCAACGTTTCCATCACCGGCACTATGGCCTCGACTGTAGTCATGTCTTCTCCCTCTCGTGGCAGATAGTATATCCTGCCGGAGGGATAGTCCTGATACCACTCTCCCGGAGCATCGAGCAGCTGTGGGGCGTTGACGAGGCAGAACGACGAACTGCCTTTCTCACCGTCTATCACGGGTTGTGGCCATGGGTGTTCGAATTCAAGCTGACTTTCAGGTTCATGGAATGACACCTGAGTGTAGCCATTGCCGAGGGGCCGCATTTCCTTTACTCTCAATATTGCTATCGCCCACCGCTGATGAACGAGCATTTCGAGTTCTCCTGCGCCGGAGAGGTCTTCTTTTGGCGTGGGTATAGTGATGGTGCGTGATGCCGCATCGAAGTCTTTCATGCGAATCATCTCGCCATAACGGCCCTGCTGTGCCCTGACCGCCTTGTTGCCGTTTACCCACAGCTGGCGGCAGTATACTATCCTGTTTCCGCTTCTTGGAGCGTCTGCCACCCACACGCGGCTACGGACATTCTCAGGAATCCTCGTGTCTGAACATCCCTTATGCCAGCTGTCGAGAGGCATTCCTCCGCTTATCACCGTCGGTTTTCCGCCGTCATCACCGCATATCACAGTGGGTGAATCCGGTGTGCCGGAGTCTTCGGGGCGCAGGAACAGCGGTTTCTGCAGACGGTAGTCGCCGCCACTGAGGTGGATGCGGATGCCTCCAGCCGTTTCCTGTCTGTTGAGCCGGCGCCACTCCCTCGCCATCCTGATGGCGGCGGCAGGAGTGAGCAGAGGGGCGCTGACTGTGCCAGGAGCGGTGTCGCTGCCTGTAGAAGCCACATATATGTCGCCTGCCATGACGGGCGTTCCCATAAGGAACAGCAGGAGTGATGAGAATATTGTCTTTATCATTGTCTTGTAGGTAGTTTTTTTACGAAGGGAAGGGACACAGTATAATAATCCTCACCCTATATATCAAGACGTTGGCACACGCCTCTTTGTAATGCTCTTTATCATGAAAAAAACCGACAGACAGGTTTTCGCTGCAAACCGGAACTGGAATGTATGAAGAAAGCGGCAGACTAATCCCCAAACGGTAATCAGAACGTTTGTGGTTAATGCCGCCGCACTCCTCACTTTGCATCGTCTTTCGGAACGGAATTCTGCAGTATATATCTGTACTCCTTTGGCGACGCTCCGAAACGGCTCTTCACGAACTTTCCGAAGAACGAGATATTGGGGAATCCCAGGCTGTCGGCGATTTCCTTCACCGACATGTCGCTATATTTGAGTTTCAGGGTCACCTGCTCGGCTATATACTCGTGTATCCACTCCAAGGCTGTCTTGCCGCTCACCGACTTGCACACCGTTGAGAGATATTTCGGAGTGACACAGAGCCGCTCGGCGTATGACTTCACGGAGCGGTCGCTACCGTTGACATTGGCAAGCATCTCTATAAAGCGATGGAACAGGAGTTCGCCCTGTCTGAAACCGGCATCCATCCTCTTGACATCCAGATTGGGGGCGATGATGGCGGCAAGCTCATAAAACATACAGTGGAACAACGACTGCATTATCTCCTTGTGGTAATAGCCGTGGGGATTGTCTATCTTGTAGCGTATGAGCGAATAGTATTTGTCGATGAGAAAGCGTGACTCGCCGGAGAGATGGATGACGGGGTTTCTCGCCACGTATGCCATGATGTTCCACACATCGCGGTTGATAATGAGACTCTTGCGCATCGCCTTGTATGACAGGGCCATGAGTTTCACCTCATAGTCGGGAGAACACTTGCTTTTGTTTATAAACGAGTTTGGTGGACATATCACCAAGTCGCCTGCCACAGCCTTCACGCTGACACCGTTGATGTCGCACTGCATCTCTCCCTTCTCCACAAAGCCAATCGTCACCATCTCGAGTCTCACCGCGCGTTCCACATGGGCACGGTCATTGCTGTTGAGCAACACGATGTCGCCATCGGTATAGTTCACCAGACCTTTCTCCACGAGATAGTCGATATTCACGTTCAGCTCTTTCTCTTCCATAAATATATCTGTCGTTAGATAAATAATTCTTTCCTAAGTGAAGGTAAAAGCATACCAATTTATTTTTTCACCGTCACTAAAAATGTTCAGACCGCAAATATAGTCATATTTTCTTAAAACATTCTTTTTTCCAAAGAAAAGTGTTCAAAATATCCACAACTTGGAAATTAGGAACAGTATACCTGGCCGCTCGCTATTACTCATTAAAAGCCAAACAAAATACACTCTTCTAAAAATACAAAATACAAGCAAGCCCTAACGACCGATTCGGGTTTAAAATGGGCACGATGCTTGCCCAAGTGGGGCACGACGCTTGCCCATGTGGGGCAAGGTGCTTGCCCCGGATGGGCAGAATTGCTTTCCAAAGGTTGCCCAATACAGGCATATATTTCCATGGTCGTGTTTACAGAGTTCTGCCAATACAAGCAAATTCCTGACATCAGCAAAACATCGTTTATTTTTGCAACCAAAATGGCTGCCAATAAAAAAAGCCACCCTTGTGCTCTCATATTACCTTTTTTTCATACTTTTGCATCTATAGACACAGCACAGACAGTCTGTGTGGCACGATAAAAAACTACAACATCATGTTTGAGAAACATCTGACTTACGACGACCTCGACATCACCGACCGCGAACTGCTCATACAGATGGGCTACGGGGAGGCGGAGGCTGACGACGACACCAGACTGGAGATTGAGAGGATGAGAGAGAGGGTGAGGGATATACTGAAGCCACGATTCTGCTTTCACATCGAAGAGGAGGGAGAACTGGACTGCCACTCGAAGACGCTCACCACCGGCGGACACACGTTCGGCATCGGACCGATTATCACCTCACAGCTGCGCGGATCGGAGGCTTACGCATTTTTCGTGGCTACGAGCGGCATGGAGTTTGAAAGGCTGCAACGCCAACTGGAAGAGGAGGGCGATATGGTGAGGGTGTTCATCGCCGATGCCATGGGAAGCGTGATAGCAGAGAAGACCGCCGACATCATGGAGCGCTGGCTGCAGGTGTTCATAAACGGCAAAGGATGGAAACACACCAACCGGTTCAGTCCGGGCTACTGCGGATGGCACGTGAGCGAACAGCAGATGCTCTTCAGTATGCTGCCGGAGAAAGACCCTTGCGGAGTGAGGCTCACCGACTCGTCGCTGATGATTCCGATAAAGAGCGTGAGCGGTGTGACAGGACTCGGCAGGGAAGTGAAAAAGCTGGAATATACATGCGGATTGTGCAACTATGCCAAGTGTTACAAACGAAGGAAAAGGGAGCGGAAATAAGCGTTTGTTGTATGCATCCCACTTCTAAAGGTTTTTTCTATCTTGAGTTAAAGATAACAAAAGCGAACAAAAAAAACGGTTTGAAAAAGACAAGGGATTGACTTTATTGCTATATTCGCAAAATACATAGAGATACACATTCTCAATCTATTGCTAATAGGTTACCATGCCGGGAGGCATTGACCTATGTGTATCATTTTTTAGCAAAAAAAGTGGTAATAGATTGTTTGTAGTTACTGACGACGGCAAGTCGTTGCCGCATTGGGGTGTCATAAGGTTAAAACTATTAAAGGATAACTATAAAATGACACCCCATTTTTTTATTTTATCCCCCATAGCTTCCTACTGTGCAGATGATTCCGCTGGCATCAGCCCTCTACCTGTGCAAATGATTCTACTGTCATCAACCACCTACCAGTACAAATGATTCCGCTGACATCAGCCCCCACCTATCCTCCCCCGTAGGGGAGGGACTGATTGCACAGGAGTATCGATTATTCTGAAATATCAATTGCTCTGGAGTATCTGAATTTCAACAACTTACCCACAAACCGGAGCAACCTGCATCTCCCCTACGGGGGAGAACGAGAGGGGGCTGAAGTTCAGTTGCAGAGTAACTATTTTCCCTCCCTTTGGGAGGGCCAGGGTGGGTTGTGTGGGTTGTGTGGGTTGCCCTGCCATCATCACTCTTTCTCCGTTTCCTTATATATGATAGGATTTGCACCGCTGGTAAGGGCGAGGGCCTCAGGATGGTCCTTGATATAGGAGTCGATGTGGCGCATGCGCTTCTCCTCCAGAATCTCGTCAACGGCAATGAGGATTCCCGTCTCCTCCACGTCGCCGAAGCCATCATTGATGGCGGTGCCGAAGAGCTTCATCGTAGGACTGAGGTTCATGTATGCGTTTACGAGCGGCGGGATATTGTAGCCCATCTTTCGTATCTCACGGTTGAGAATCCTGTAGTCTGCCTTGAAATCATCCTCGCAGAATATCTCTTCGAGTTCCTTCGGGTCTGTCTCTATCTTGAGCGGCTCCATCGGTATCACGAGGTTCTCCTTGTCGTCGAAATGCTTCTTCAGGAAATACAGTATCATATCCCTGCCCTTGCGGATATACGAGGGATACATGGTCATCTTGCCGAAGAAATACTTCACGTTCGGCATTATCACGGTAAGCGCTCCCAGTCCGTCCCACAGGTTGTCGAGGGCAAATAGGCTCTTGGCTCCCATTCTGGAGCTCTGATAAGGAAGCGCCACGAAGGAGCGGCCCAGCTCAATGGTCTGCGGCATGTATTCCTTCATGAACTTGTCGGAAAAATGGAACATGTGGCTCGTGGCGAGCACGGGCTGTCCGTTGGCGTCAACATCAACGTCGGTGCCAAGGATATAGCGATAGCCGCCGATGATCTCTTCAGCCTCCGGATTCCACACGATGAGCTGCTTGTAGCTGTTTGGCATGGTGTCGAACTCATCGATATCCATACTCTTGCCGGTGCCGCCGCCAGCCTCTCTGAAGGCTATCTCACGAAGACGGCCGATTTCCTTCATCACGTTGGGCGCTTCATGAGCCGTTACGATATATATTTCGTTGTTGCTCTTGTTTGTCATTCGCAGCTGGCGCTCTGGAGTGAGCTCCTGCTTGAGCAATTCCTTATCTATTGGCTGGATAATCTCTTGTTCCATTTTCTGATGATATTGTTGTAAGAATATCTGTTCTTTCTTGTTACTGACTTGTCTTTGTTTCTCTCCCCTCTCTTCCATTACAGCTCATACACCTTGTCCTCTACGTAGAGTGCCCATTGCTTAGGTGTCTTGCTCTTGTCGAAGGTCTGCCACGGTATCGGCTTGCCTATCTTGATGGTGAATTCCTTGTGGACGTTCTTGTACATCTCGTCGACGAGGAACAGCATGGCGATATTGAACTTTATGCCGAGCCGCTTGCTGATGTTGGCAAGATTGTAGAAGAAGTTGGAGTTCTGCCCTCCGAAGTGTATCGGCACTATGTCGCGGTGGTATTCCACGCTCTTCGTCACGAAGGTCTTCGTCCAGGGAATGTCGTGGATCCTGCCTTTTATACGCCTTGAACAGAGTCCGGCGGGAAACATCAGCATGTGGTTGTCGCTGTTGAATCCAGCCTCCACCATGGCGGGGAAATTGCGGCTCTGATGTCCGGTCTTGTTTATCGGGATACAGAGCGGGGCGAGTCCCGGCAGGTTCATGAGCAGGTCGTTCACGAGATATCTGAAGTTGCCGTCGTAGTGTTTTCCTATCACGGCTCCGAGCGCCACTCCGTCGATACCTCCGAGGGGATGGTTGCTGACGAAGGTGTAGAGCTTGCCGTCGTTCTTGTCGGGCAGGTTCTCGGCGCCTTCAATCTTGAGCGTCATGTCGAGATACTTCACACAGTCTTCGAGCCACTCCACACCGATGTGGTCCTTGTGCTCCCACAAGAACGCGTTCACCTCTTTCTGGTGGATTATAAGCCTAAGCCATCTGGTGAGCACTCCCGGCACGTAGCGTGCCTTGTCGCCCATCTTGTCCTTAAGTATTTTGTCTATGTCAATCGTATTCTCTGTTACTTCCATCTAATCCGGATTCTTTTCTCTTTTCATAAAAAAAACGAGGTCGAGAAGTGGCCTATCTTTTATGCTTATGCAAAAATAAGCTATCTTTTTCAAATATGTTACTTTTTTAACTAAAAAGTTGTCCAAGTCATATATTTATTACGATATAGTAACACTCGGGAGTTTATTTTCATCCCTGCAACGTGCAGAATGCGACAAAAGCGCATCTCATTCATATATCAGCGTGGTCATCCTGTCGGGGTCGAAGATGTCGAGTGCCGCCTGCTGTATTTCCCGCGCCGTTACGTTGTCGATGTCTGCCATCAGCTTCTCCACGTCTTTCAGCCAACCGTAATGAAGGAATGCCTTGCCGAAATCGAGGGCGAAGCTCTCCCTGTTGTCACATGCCACGCCTATCTGTCCCTTTATCTGGCGTTTGGCTGCCTTGAGCTGACTTTCTGAGAGGGGACGGTCCATAACGCGGTCAAACTCGCGGCGCACGAGGCGAAGGCATTTTTTTACGTCCTTCGGGTCGCAGCCGAAATAGGTGCACCAGAGTCCGGTGTCGGAATAGCTCACCATGGAACTTTCCACCGTGTAGACAAGGGCGTTGCGCTCTCGCAGCGAGATATTGAGGCGTGCGTTCATGCCTGGTCCGCCAAGGATGTTGTTGAGCAGATAGAGGGGCAGACGGTGGTTGTCGTGTGCGCTGTACGCCCTGTTGCCCACCATGACATGTGCCTGATGGGTTCCCTTGTCGTGTACGATATGCCGGGGCTGGTATGGGGGCAGCGTTATGGAGGGTGTCACGTCGATGAGCGGCTGGGCGGCAGGAAATGCCGATGTGGCTCTCTTGAGCTGTCGCACCACGCTCTTGAAGTCTACGTCACCATATACGAAGAACACGGTGTTCTCCGGCCTGTAGTAGCGCTGCGTGAAGCGCAGGGCGTCGGCAGTGGTGTATGTACGGAGGGTGTCGGCAGAACCGAGGATATTGTGCCCCAGGGGATGTCCGGCGAAGATGGCATTCTCGAAATCGTCGAAGATGAGCTCTGCCGGCGAGTCGTTGTAGCTCTCTATCTCGTCGCATATCACTTCCACCTCCTTGTCTATCTCCGCCTGCGGATAGGTGCTGCCGAACACGATGTCGGTGAGGAGGTCTACGGCACGCGGGAAATGGTTTTTCAGAATGGCGGAATAGTACACCGTGTCTTCCTTGTTGGTAAAGGCGTTGAGGTCGCCTCCCACGCTCTCCAGCCTGTTGAGTATCTGCATTGCCGAACGGTGGCGGGTGCCCTTGAAGGTGGTATGCTCGCAGAAATGTGCCATGCCTTCCTCGCCTTCCTTCTCATCGCGTGTGCCGGCACACACTTCATATCCACAATACACCACGGGGGATGCTGACGGACAGTGGATAGCACGCAGTCCGTTGTCGAGAGTCGCCGTATTATATTTCATGTTGTCTGTCTCCATCTTTTAGTCGTGCAAAGGTAATGCAAAAAAGCGACTAAAATGAAAGAAACGGGATTTTATCCAAAATCGATCATTAAGGGGTTGCCTGGATTTTGATTTCTTAGAAGAGTGGATTTTGTCTTTTTATCACAAATCGAGAGGCTTTAGACTGTTTTTTCCGGAGGGGGCATCATGCCGCTTGGGGGCTTGGAAGATAAGCATTCCGGCGGCATAGCGCAAAAAAAGGCCGCTGCGACTATTGTCCAGCGACCTTTTACATCAGTATGTTATGAAAAATTTGAGAGAATGAAGCTTCACAGCTTCGGAGTTGTTTTAATAATATTGTTTTGAGAAAGCATAGAAAAAAATTCTTATTTCAGTATTGCGGAGACAGCCACGGTTTTCTTCAGCGTGTCCATCTTCACGGAGTCGCCCATCGCCACCGACGGACCGTTGTGCACCTTCGGTGTCACGGCAACGGCAGCTGGCATCTCGTCGCCCTCTTCGTTGAATGCCATCTGCGAGGCATTTCCGAGGGTCAGGATTATAGCCACCACGGCGGCGGCCTTGAATAGCGGCATCATGCGCTGACGCAATGTCACCACCTTTGCCTTCACCGTCACAGGCTCGCCAACGAGAGCCTCCATCCTTGCGTCGAAGTCATCACCGAGCACGTTCTCCTCCTCAGCCTTTGCATAAGCAAACAACGGCTTGTATGGGAGAAGGCTTGCAGGGATGTCGTCCTGACAGAAGAATGCTTTCAGGATAGCCTCCTCCTCAAGGGTGGTCTGGCTGTTCCAGTAGCGCTCCAATAGCTGTTCGATGTATTTATAATCCATATTCTGCATTTTCGTTGAACTTTTGTTTTACTGCCTGTCTCGCACGGTAGATATTCACCTTTACCTGTTCTTCGCTGATGGAAAGCACTTCGGCGATGTCTTTGTAGCTCTTGCCTTCGAAATCGCGCAGCTGCATGCAGGTTTTCTGCTTCTCCGGCAGCCCATCCACGATTCGCTTCACCATCTCCAGCATGTCGCGCTGTTCGGTGCGCTGGTAGGGAGTAGCCATGCTTGTGGCACGAGGCTCCAATGTGTCTTGGTCGAGCGACTCTTCGCGCCACGACGAGCGCTTGGTCTTGTCGAGAGCTATGTTCCTGCATATCGTTAGGCTGAACGCCTCTATCGAGTCGATGTCTTGCAGGGTGTCCCGCCGGTCCCAGACTTTCATCAGCGTATCCTGTACGACGTCTTCTGCTTCCTCCTTGTTCATCGTGATGCGGAGGGCAAGGCGGAAGAGC
>ULOZ01027308.1_pt1 | contig 20389 bp, 15 predicted proteins | sample 1953031 | NCBI WGS metagenome assembly ULOZ01 (sample SAMEA4835616, study PRJEB28245) | human gut metagenome | biome: gut microbiome; material: fecal sample | place: Denmark | collected 2008
TATCGATAATACAGACGCAACAATCGAAATCAAGCCAAATACTGCTATGACAGTTGCCACATAATTCTGCATGTCAGAAGATTTTCTCTCCTGTTCGTCTCTTATGAGTTCAACCTTCTGCTCGATTTCTTCAAGTGCTTCATCAATTCCATTAACGACTAACAGACATCTGTATGTTTCGCAGACATTATTCCAGCGTGATACCTGCGATGATGCAAGCGTACCTGAAGCACGAAATTCCAACGCTTCTTTTTTAAGCATTTTCACTTTTCTGAAATACTTAAGACTCTGACGTTTATTGTCAATCAGAGTATTCTGAATTCCTTCATTAACCAGCATGCATGTACTTTTCTGGTGTAAAACCAGCATTGTAAGAAATACATCATCTCTTGACTGCTCTGCAACATTTGCCACTGTCATAACATCTGTTGCATACACATATGATATTGACTGTGATGTAATACAGGCTCCCCATCTGTATGAACACATATTAGTATCCTTCGCGCCGTATGTATATGCTACATCCTTTTCTGAAGGATCCGAAAAATCACGCGAAATGTCTATTAATTTATGTTCGTTAAATGTAATTCTTTCAATAGTTTCCAACTCATTAAAACGCCTGCTTACAAGTGCCACATTAAAAAGATATGTCTCTTTCACCGCCAGTTTCATATCATCAACATACAATCTGAATATATTACTGACCCCACCTATTGAAATATTACTTACAGTTTTAATTACATTTTCTTCAAAACTGCGATTGTAATTCTGTACATAACCCGGATTAATCAGCTTATCAATGTAACCCGCGTCAGCATTGTCATATGTAACAAGCACTGTGAAAAATGCTATTTTGTTGTTAAATACATATAACTGGCTCTCATTAACTGCCAATATTTTACCATCTGAAAAATGTACATCATCAATGCATGAATTTAAAATGTATCTTCTGACAAAACCATTTTCTTTCCTACATCTTCTTGCAAGAATATCTGACATATCATATGATGAAAAATCCGCATTTTCTGCCCCATCAATAGTAAGCTCTGTTAGGTTAAGACTACTTTCATACTTTAAAGGAAATATTACATATGTTCCCCTTATCGAATCAGAATACACCTGTCTGTTGTCATTAAATTCGTTCATAATCCCCCTTCCCTCAAGTCTTTATCTTTAGTTTTCACGACCTGATAATTTAGGTTGATTATATCACAAATTGTCTCTAAGGAGTATCTCTAAACGACTGTAGTATTGCAATTATTTCCTCTCTGTCTTTATCTGTAAGTTTAGCACTTGGCTCTGATCTAAATCCTGCTGAATTAGGGCATTCAAACATAAACGCCATAGAATATCCAGCACTTATATAATCAAATTTATCTCCAACTGATTTTTCAGCAGATGTTACCGCATACATCTCTGCACCATCTTCATATGTAATTGTCTGACCTGTTAGTGCATCAAAATTACTTGTATTCTTAATCTTCACAATCCAGAAATCATTTCCCGGATTATATCTTGACTTAGCTATTCTGCTCATAGCTGCACTTGTGTACTGTTGTCCAAAATTATACATAGATTTATCAACTATATATGGTCTTGCATCGTAACACACTTTTGCCCCATTTTCATTCTGTAATACAATGTACTCCCCATCATTGCCGACCCTTTCCGTAATAACTGTCCAATTATCCGGATAGTCAAAATAAAATGTCGTCTGCTCCGGGAAATATTCTGCCATTCTCGTTTTATATGTATGAAGCGGCCCTGATTCTTTTACATCTGTTCCTTGTGTTACCTGCTCCTGCGTTGGCTGCTCCTGTGTTGGTGCTTCTGCACTTGCCTCACTTCCCTTTGGCTTATCATCTTCTGGCTGCTCATTATATGTACATTCCTTCACAAACTGCTTCGTGCCATCAGCAAGTCTTTCATAATGAAGTGATTTGCTTCTTGCAAATGATGTAAATTCACAACTCTTACTTATATCCATTGTACAAAGAAGTGATTTCTTATTCTTATATTTAACACTTTCATCACCAACTCCAATTATGAAAACAGGACACTTAACATTAACATCAGAACATATCTGTCCATTCGGTCTGCCAGTTCGTGTTGCTTCTGCTTCTGCACCTATATCAAGTTCTGCATCTAACAACGGAATAGATCTCATTGTTACAAGCATTGGTGCTGTCCTGAAATACAATCCCATTGTTCCTTCTGCCTCAATTGATGTCTGCATAGATGAACGAAGCCCCATTGTTCCATTCACGCCTTTCCCTTTTTCATATGATACTCCTGCATAATATGGCACTTCTACTTTAAGATTAACTGAACCATCTACTGCTGGAACAATATATAACGCTACATTTACTGCAACAAGATTACTACCAATAAGTGCAGGTGTCTGACATAAAAGGATTCCATCTGAAAAATCACCTTCAACTCCGATTTCTCCTGAAATCTCTGAATCAATATCAACACCTACAGATGCATATTTTAACCCACTCTTAAGAGTATATTTAACCTGTGCTCCTACATTTATATTATTAACGTCCCATTTTATAGAGAAATTCTCACATTTTTTATTAAGCTTCTGTTTAATAGGAAGCTCGTATTCTGCCTCTGTATCATTATCTGTCAATGTAACTTCAAGTTCATTATCATCATTTACCGCTGCCTCTATTGAGAACCCCTTGGAATGGATATTACCAGACATATCTGCTGTCAGCATAGTTACAGGCTTTCCAGCCGACACCTTCACATTATCAAGTCCATAGTAACTAATAATATCGTCAATTCCTATGCTTGCCGAATCTGAAACTATAAGAGTATTAAATACCTCGTCTATCTCAGGGTCTTCCAATGAAAATGTACCATTTCCCATATCCTCAACGATTTTCTTTGCAATTTTCTCGCCCATATAATCAAATACAAATGTGTCACCTTTTTTCAGATTTTTGGCTGCACTTTCATCTATATATATAATATTTTCATCTTCTTTATAATCTTTAATATCAAAAAACTGAAGCTGAGAAATATTTTCTTTATAAGAAACATTTTCAATATCTTCAGGCCAGAATTCTCCATAATATAAATCATCAAATTTATCAAGAATACCATCAGCCTCCTGGTCAGAAAATCCTCTATCAAGCGAATCTTCTGCTATCAGGTTATTATTAATTGCAAGTTCTATGTTGGTATTGTCTGATATTTCATCATCAGTGCCAAGATATATCTGCATTTTGCCTTCGCCCATTGCACGCATTGAAGTAAGTGCCATAAATCCACCAGAAGCTATGTCGTCATCACTAAATTCATCACTATCTGTAATATAACCATTTTCCTTAGCCGTTTTTCTGTAATTCTCTGCTTCAACACCCATCTTGTTGCATAACTTCTTAAGCCAGTCATAACATGTTATATCCTCATTTTTAGTCACTGCTGCCTTACACGAAACATTTATATCATTACTGCTTTTTTTCTTCGATGAAGCTCCAGTTACAATGCCTGCAGCTATTGCCGCAATAACTATTACTGATACCGATATGCCTATTATTATTTTCTTCTTCACAATATGTCCCCTTATGTTTTATGCATTATTTTCTATGAAACCAGCCAATAAAGTTTCCCGCTCTGTCAAATGCCTCAGTAGCTACTGATGAATCTGAACCACCGTCAGCAAATGAACATATTATGAGAAGAATTATTCCTATTACAATAATTGTCGCAAGTCCAATTGCCAATCCAATTATATTTTCCAATATCAGAATTGCAAGAGGCATGGCTGCACATGTAATTGCGGCACTCTTTGCAAATGAAAATATTGCACATCTACCCTCACTTATCATCATGACCACAATAAATAGCACCACAGCAACTGCAGCAATTATTGCAAAAATCTTGATGTTATCTCTTATACTGTTAATCCATTTATCAACAGCATTTGAAAATCCAACTTCATCTATTTCTTCATCATCATATAATTTCTCAAGTGTAGCGTACAATTTGTTATACTGATTGTATTTAATAAGGAACCATATTCCAGAAACAGCTATTAATATAAAATCTATTATTGCAAGTACCCATTTCCATATCTTTCCTTCAAAGAAAAGCATTATCAGTGCAAGTACTATCTGGACTATAAATATTATCCCAAGTGCCTTATACACTCCGTTATTAGCTACTATATGTACTGTTCCATTTGTAAATGTATCTCCAACACCAGCAAAAAATCCCTCTTCTGAGTTCTTGATTGTTGCTATTGCATGCGGATATCCGCCACCTGCTATGAACTTAATATATGCAACCACTGACATTACACCTATTACTATACTAAATATCCATGATACTGTTTTAGATAATGTCTTTAATGGGGCTTCTATAAATGCCTCCCCATAATCATCAATTAAATCTGTTATCCATTCAATAAATCTGTGCATTCTGTTTTCCTCCTCATATTAAACATTTTATCTATTCCTTTGATGATGCTTTATAAACTATTTCTCCTCCTTTCCTGCTAATCTCATAATTTCTATGACCTATACTGTAATTAGCCGATATCTCTTTTATTTCAGATAAATATCTGTCAACAGTAACAAGTTTTTCTTCCATTTCAAGCTTATTCAGGTCTGAGTCAGATTTATCAGATAATATAGTGTCGACCTTAACCCCAAACAACTCAGAAAACCTGCACAAAGTATCCACTGATGGCACACTCCTGCCACACTCTATATTTGAAATAGCAGAAGCTGTCAGTCCAATATCCCTGCCAAGCTGTTCCTGCGTAATTCCACGTTCAATTCTTAACCTTGAAATATTAATACCTATCTTATCCGTTCTCATATCTTTTCCCTACTTGTTGTGTACCAAGTAATTATACAACCATTTATAAATTTTCAACATTTTCAAATACTCATAGACCAACACTGTTAATGTAGTTTTCGTATCTGATAAATACTCTCCTCCTTCTTCATAATCATACAATTAACTATTCCCCCCAGCGGTCAATAAACCGCATTTCTAATTTTTTATCCATTTTACAATTGTCTATAGACTAACTTAATCTAACGTATAATTTTTATTGCCTCAAAGACAAATATAAGACGCAAAAAGGTGTGGATGCCAAACTCTTTTGCATCCACACCTTATAAACTCTAATCCAATATTTTAATCATCTTCACCCTGAAGAGCATCATATCCAACCTCTCCAGTACGAACCTTTACTACATTTTCAACATCATATACGAATATCTTACCATCTCCGATATGACCAGTGTAAAGTACTTTTCTTGCTGCATTGATAACATCCATAACTGGCACCTTTGAGATAACCATCTCTACCTGAACCTTAGGAAGTAACTGCATCTCCATCTGAACACCTCTGTAGTATTCAGGTGCACCCTTCTGGGCTCCACAACCAAGCACCTGTGTTACTGTCATACCAGTTACACCGATATCGTTCATAGCCTTCTTTAAAGCTTCGAATCTTTCCTGCTTCATAAGGATTTCAACCTTAGTAATCTTCTTATCATCAGGTATTTCAGATGTCTTAACCATAGCTGGAACCGCATTTTCAACGGATTCTGAACCAACTGATACAACATCATCATATGTTATATCTATATCCGGCATTCCTGCTGCACCGAATTCAAAGCCTGCATATGCACTTGTAAGACCATGCTCACATATATCAAGTCCCTTGATTTCTTCTTCCTTAGAAGCTCTAAGTCCGATAGTTGCCTTAATAGCAAGGAATACAATTGTCATACATACTACTGCCCATGCTGCTACTGTTACAAAGCCTAATAACTGAAGTCCTAACTGTGTGAAGCCACCACCAAAGAATAAGCCTTCTGCTTTGATAGCACCATTTTCCATAGCTATTGCATATCCAGGTGCCTTGCTTGTTGCAAAAAGACCAACTGCGATTGTTCCCCAGATACCATTCATCATATGAACAGCAACTGCACCAACAGGATCATCTATATGCAGCTTATAATCAAGAAGCCATACACCAAATACTACAAGAAGTCCTGCTACAATACCAATAACAAAAGCACCCTTTGCATCAGTTACATCACAAGAAGCTGTTATAGCAACAAGACCTGCAAGTGATGCATTAAGACACATTGAAACATCTGGCTTTTTATACTTAATCCATGTAAATATCATACATGTTACTGTTGCTACCGCTGGTGCTATTGTTGTTGTGAGAAATACTGATCCAAGATCTTCGATTGTAGTGCAAGCAGCGCCGTTGAAGCCATACCAGCCGAACCATAATATGAATACACCGAGCGCTCCAAGCGGTATGCTGTGTCCGGGAAACGCATTTACCTTGACTACATTTCCCTTTTCATCCTTGACAAACTTACCAATACGTGGTCCAAGTATCTTTGCACCTATAATAGCTGAAATACCACCTACCATATGTATACAGCATGAACCAGCAAAATCATGGAAGCCTAACTGTGCTAACCAGCCGCCGCCCCATATCCAGTGTGCTTCGATTGGATATACAAGTGCTGATATAACTCCAGAATATACACAATATGAAAGGAACTTTGTTCTTTCTGCCATAGCTCCTGATACTATTGTTGCTGTTGTTGCACAGAATACTAAGTTAAATACAAAGCTTGAGAAATCAAAACTCTCATAAGCCGTAAATATATCAAATCCAGGTTTTCCAATAAAACCTGCTAAATCTTCACCAAGTAATAAACTAAAACCTATCACTATGAATACTACTGTACCTATACAGAAATCCATAAGATTCTTCATAATAATATTACCTGCGTTCTTAGCTCTTGTGAAGCCTGTTTCTACCATTGCAAATCCTGCCTGCATCCAGAATACCAGTGCAGCACCGATAAGGAACCAGATTCCAAATGTCTGCTCACTTATCAAGTTAGTTATCTGTTCTACTGCCATAACCTTTTCCTCCCTAATTCTTTTCTTGGAAGTCTAATGAAGTTGATCAGTTTTCATAAGACAACTGAAATACAGAATAACACATGAATTACCCGCGACGTAATAAAATAAAAAAAGACGTGCAACCACTTTATTTAATAAAGTAATCACACGCCTTTGTGTTATTTGTTTTTCAATTATGTTGTTTATTATACATATCTTTTTTAATATTTATTGAAAAAATCCGACACATTTATTGACTTTTTTAATATTTGCTTTATTATTATTTTATAAATTCTATTTTTAACATAAGAAGCAAAAGGAGTTTACATATGAACAATCACATATACCAGCCCATGTTATTTAACCCGGACATTGATATCCAGACTAAATCATTAACTAAAATAAACAAATATGGTACAACTAAAGTCAATGAAAATATGTATATATATGAATCAGCAAGTAATACTTCAGCAAATATTATAAATTCAATGTACTCTGCTCTTGTTCCATCTACCCATACAGAATGGATCATAGGCTATAACCATACAGATAACAAGTCATCATTCTACTGTATTGGACCTGTAGTTAAAAAACGTACTTATGATTTTGGTAACTATGAGCATTATTTTGGCGTATGCTTTGATGATATATATTCCTACTATGCAAAAGGTGTCAATGCTGACACTTACCCTTCAGGCATGACAGGGGAAGTATACGAATATTCTCCTTCAGAAGGCTCATATGAATACAAGCTTATAGAAGATTTTAAAACAAGCTGCAGCTTTGAAAAACACATACATATGTTTAAGGCATTTCTTGAAAATGCCAAACAATGCTGCTATATTCCTGATAATATGATAACGCTCACTGATATCATAAAAAAAGCTTATGGCAATATACTCATATCTGAGCTTGCCACAAGCCTTGGTTATTCTGAAAGACATATTCAAAGAATGTTTAACGAAGTACTAGGCATGTCACCTAAAGATTACTGTAAAATTATACGTTTCCAGAATGTGTTATACAATATGTTATCAGACTGCAAGCAGAATAACAGCGGATATATATCCGGGTTGGGATATTCGGACCAGGCTCACTTCCAGCGGGAATTCAAGTCATTTACCGGACTGACTCCACGACATTTTATTATGCAGTTCAAACCTGTATAAAATCAGACATGACTGTATTGCTTATATCTATTCCTCTCTGGGATAGATATAGGTAATCACCATTCTTTACAAGCAGTCCGGCAGCTATGTTATCTTTTATCTGTTTGTCATATACATCATATATATCACAGCCAAACTTCTCTTTAAAATCATTAACATCTATGCCTTTAGTCTTTCTTAAGCCAAGAAACATATATTCTGACATCTCATCTTCCTTTGACAGTTCTTCCACATCCATCCTTAACAGCCACACATCATCTGATTGTCTGGTATTTTTTTCATAACAGCAATAATCTTTATTGTTTTCGTTATTTAGTAATATGTCCATGTATCTGTTTATATCAGAAATATTAGTATATCTTATATTGTCATATAAAGAAGCTGCTCCGATTCCAAAACCAATATAGTTACACCTCTCCCAGTACTTTATATTATGTCTGCACTCATATCCTTTCTTCGCATAATTGGATATTTCATATTGTTCATATCCAGCTGCTGCAAGTACTTCCTTCGTCATATGATACATATCCCTGTCTTCCTCATCTGATGGAATCTGTGGATATTTATCAATATTTTCTGAAAGTGCTGTACCATCTTCTACTATAAGGCTATATACAGATATATGCTGCATCTCTAGTGATATCGCTGTGTTAAGCACCGACTTAAAGCTTTCAATACTCTGACCTGGAAGTGCAGACATAAGATCTATATTGATATTATCAAAACCGGCCTCTTCTGCTATCCTTAAGCTTTCCAGAAATTGTTCATAGGTATGGATCCTTCCAAGCATCCTTAATTCATTATTATTGGTACTCTGCAATCCGAAGCTTATTCTGTTTATGCCAGCCTGACGATATATAGCTGCCTTTTTTTCATCCATAGTACCAGGATTACATTCTATTGTTATCTCTGCCTCATCACTGACGTTATAATTATGTCTTACTGCCTCAATAATATCTTTTATATCAGAAGCATCTATTACTGATGGCGTTCCTCCTCCTATGAATATAGATGTAACTATATCCTTACCATGGTTATTACTTTCATTATTGCACTTATTAATACAGCTATTTGTCTTACCTTCTGCTGCCAGATTTATTTCTCTTATAAGTGCTTTAACATATCTTTTTCTTGTCTTTTCATCAGCAGGTGATGAAAGAAAGTCACAATATATGCATTTATGTACACAAAAGGGGATATGTATATATATCCCCAGTTCGTTTTTATTCTTCATCCAGCTTCAACACACTCATGAATGCCTTCTGTGGTATTTCTACATTACCAATCTGACGCATTCTCTTCTTTCCTTCCTTCTGCTTTTCAAGAAGCTTCTTTTTACGCGAAATATCTCCACCATAACACTTAGCAAGTACATCCTTACGAAGTGCCTTAACAGTTTCTCTTGCTATTACCCTGCTTCCAATAGCTGCCTGGATAGGTATTTCAAACTGCTGTCTTGGTATCTCCTGCTTGAGCTTTTCGCACATTTTTCGTCCTCTTTCTTCTGCACTGCCTGCGAATACAATAAACGAAAGTGCATCCACCTCTTCCTTGTTGATAAGAATATCAAGCTTAACAAGATTAGACCTCTCGTATCCCTTCATCTCATAATCAAATGATGCATAGCCTCTTGAACGTGATTTCAATGCATCAAAGAAATCATATATTATTTCGTTAAGAGGAAGATCATACTTAAGAAGTGCTCTTGTCTGTTCTATATATTCCATACCATTGTATACACCACGGCGTTCCTGACAAAGCTTCATAATAGATCCGACAAATTCTGTTGTTACCATAATCTCTGCACTTACCATTGGCTCTTCCATATAATCAATCTCAGATGGATCCGGCATATTAGATGGGTTCGTAAGATCTATGACATCTCCATTTGTTTTATGGACCTTATATATAACACCAGGAGCTGTTGTAACAAGGTCAAGATTATATTCCCTTTCAAGTCTTTCCTGTATAATCTCAAGGTGTAGAAGTCCTAAAAAGCCACATCTGAAACCGAATCCAAGAGCTATAGATGTTTCTGGTTCAAACTGTAGTGATGCATCATTAAGCTGAAGCTTTTCAAGTGCCTCCCTTAAATCCTGATACTTTGCACCATCTGCAGGATATAATCCACAATAAACCATAGGATTAACCTTTTTATAGCCTGGAAGCGGCTCTGCTACCGGTCTGTCATTATCAGTTACTGTATCACCAACTCTTGTATCCTGGACGTTCTTAATACTTGCTGTAATATATCCAACCATACCAGCAGATAGTTCATCACAAGGTATGAACTGTCCTGCTCCAAAATATCCAACTTCTACAACCTCTTCCACAGCACCTGTCGCCATCATCCTTATCTTTGTACCCTTTTTAACAGTACCTTCGACTATTCTTACAAATATAATAACACCTTTATATGCATCATATAGGGAATCAAATATAAGTGCTGAGAGCGGATTTGAAGGATTACCTTCTGGTGCTGGTATTTTTGTTACTATCTGTTCCAATACTTCTTCTATATTAATACCATTTTTAGCTGATATAAGAGGAGCATCCTGGGCTTCTATACCTATAATATCTTCTATTTCATCTTTAACCCTGTCCGGTTCAGCACTTGGAAGATCTATCTTGTTGATAACTGGAAATACCTCAAGATCATGATCCAGTGCAAGATATACATTGGCCAGTGTCTGCGCTTCTATTCCCTGTGCTGCGTCTACTACAAGCACAGCACCATCACAGGCTGCAAGTGCTCTTGACACCTCATAGTTAAAGTCAACGTGTCCTGGAGTATCTATAAGATTAAATATATATTCTTCTCCATCTAGAGCCTTATATACAGTTCTTACTGTCTGGGACTTGATAGTTATGCCTCTTTCTCTTTCTATATCCATATTATCAAGAACCTGCTCCTGCATTTCCCTGCTTGTAAGAAGTCCCGTCTTTTCTATGATTCTGTCAGCAAGAGTTGACTTACCATGATCAATATGTGCTATTATGCAAAAGTTTCTTATGTTTTTCTGATTAATTTTAGCCATTAATATAACCTGCCTGTTCTAAGTATTTTATTATTCCATCTGATATTGCTTTAGCTGTTTTCTCTTTATTAGTTGTTACAAGCTTGTTGTCATCACTGTTATACATATTTCCAAGTTCAATTATACAGCTTGCTGATGAACTGTGCTGATTAATATAGTAATTCTTTGATGAATCATTTGGAGTACCCGTATTCACCCCACCTACAGTTTCACCAGATTCTTTAAACACATTCATAATATCTGAAGCAAGGCTCTTTGAATCAGTTGGAGATGATGTATATATCCACGCACTGACACCTCTGCCTGTTCCATCCTTCTTAGCAACATCCCTGTGCAGTGATACTGTTGCTACAGCTTTTCCTGTATTGATTTTTTTAATACGTGATGTATAATCTACATTCTCATCTGTTGTCCTTGTCATAATAACCTTAACTCCATAATCAGCAAGATTTTTTTCAACAAGTCCAGCCAGCTCTAACACCTGTGTTTTCTCATAATTCTTTCCATCATACTGTCCTGTATCAGAACCTCCATGAGATGCATCTATACATACGATTGCTTTATCTGATATATCTGTCTTTTTACCACTTGTATCATTACCGGATTCGGTATTGTCACTTGGTTCTTCTGATATAGAATCATTTGTTTTATCACTTCCAATACCAACCATTGATTTTATTGAAGTTCCAAAGTCCATATATAACATAACCGCAAAAACTATAACAGACATTAAAGCCGCTATTCCAAATATTCTATGCCACTGTATTCCTGTACCTTTATTTTTCATATTACCTTTTTTCCATATCTTTATATAATGTTGATAGTTCTCCTATACTGGGCAAATTTTCCCTTATACTAATCATACCTTTATATTTTCATAGACACAGCCTGGAATGTCAAGCAAAAAGTTATATTATTTTATATTATTTGATGTTAATTCTTCAGCACGCCCTCACCATATCCCTCTTTAATCTTTTTATTATCTTTTTTTCAAGTCTTGATATATACGACTGTGATATACCAAGCATATCTGCTACTTCCTTTTGTGTTCTTTCTTCTCCATCTTTGTCGCTAAGCCCATATCTTAAATCGACTATAATTCTCTCCCTCTCTGACAGATTGCCAAGTGCACTTTTAAGTGCTTTCATTTCCACCTCATTTTCAAGATCCTTATAACACACATCATCATCTGTGCCAAGAATGTCTGACAATAAAAGCTCATTTCCATCCCAGTCTACATTTAAAGGCTCATCTATAGATACTTCTGCCCTGATTTTACTGTTTCTTCTAAGATGCATAAGAATCTCATTCTCTATACATCTTGATGCATATGTAGCAAGCTTTATATTTTTATCACGGTCATATGAATTAATAGCCTTTATAAGTCCTATTGTTCCGATAGATATCAGATCCTCTACTCCCACACCTGTATTATCGAATTTTTTTGCTATATATACAACAAGACGAAGGTTATGTTCTATCAGCATTTTCTTGGCATAATCGTCATCCTCGGTTTTTAACATCGCCAATACATTTTTCTCCTCATCTGTATCAAGCGGTGCTGGTAACACCTCTGCCCCTCCTATATAATGAACCTCTTTTGAGCCTAGCATATATAGATTTTTTATAGATGGTACCATCTTAAACCGGAAACGATCCGCAACTGCCACTTTAATCACCATTTCTCTCCTCTTTTCTACGGTGCTGTTACTTTTATAGAAATACGAATGCACCGCTGACATATTTCCATCCTGTAATGCAAAAACTCATCCTCTCTTATAGCTTTGCATTAACGCTAAATCATACGTCCATTTATAAGTGCCTGATATTCCCCGTTTTGTGATACTTTCCTATCCGAAAGTCCTATCAGTGCACCTTTATAAGCCTTCGTTTCATCTTTTCCTGATATGTACATATAATCTGATGTAATAACTTCTATAATCCCCTCATTATTACCTATTGTTCTGTATGGTATAAAATGATACTTTAATCTCCCGTAATCATTTATCTGATAAAGAACATTTTCAAAATATGATTTATCCATCACATTTACCGGCTTACCTGTATACTTATCTGTAAGCTGATTCCCGGTATCTACTATTCCGTGAAGCATAATCTTATGATTGTCAACTATAACAGTAACCTTGTATATGTCACTGTTTTTTCTATAGGTTCTATACACTCTGGCAATCACTATTATAACAACTACGGATATCAGTATAAGATATATAAGCTGATTGTAAGTAACTAATATACGTCTTATTATCCAGCCGGCATATGTATAATATACAATCATATGCATAATCCCGCCTGAAAAACATGCTACAGACAGCATAATAATCATACCCTTAAACAGTTCTTTTAAATAATTTGTTAAAGCATACCTGTCATTGTTACTTTGTCGTGCTTTTATGATATTTAATGGACTATTTATCACAGCAAGCATAAGAGCTGTAACAATAAAATATGTGCATAAATTAACGAATAGCCTATATCTGTCAGGAATCATCACTGCAGCAACTGACCATACTGCTCCTAAAGTGGAAGAAAGCAGCAGCCGGATAGCAGATGCATGATAACGCATAATTCTGTTAACAATAAGCAGTATAACCAGATCCATACAATAATTAATCCCAAACAATATATCTATATATATTACAATCCATTCCCACCTCCTTTACGCAATATATACAAGATTATATATAACATCCTGTATCAGCGAACAAGAAGAGTATACATAAAGTTATGTGCAAAATTTGTCGCAGTAAGGAGCCATATACAAAATTTAAGATAAAAGTCTGCTGCTTTTCATTGTGTCGTCATAAGTATAAACATAAAAAAACAGGATAGTATATAAATCAATCATACACTATCCTGCCATATATAAGTTATTATAAGACTACTGCGTCTGTTTATGTATTACTTTCTGTTCTTCTGAAGAAATGTAGGAATTGTAATTCCATTAGACTTCACATTGCTTGTAACAGGTGTTGGCTGCTTAAGACCTGGAAGTGGAGCTGTTGTAGAACTCATACCCATACCTGCTGCAGACTGTGGCTGCTGGTAAGAATATGCTGGCTTTACAGCTGGCTTTGGTGTCTGAACCTGTGCCTGTGCTTTTGGCGAAAACTTAGCCATAGCATTATTAACGTTAACACCCTCTATACCTGTAGCAATAACTGTGATTGTACAGCTGTCTGTAGCACTTTCATCATATACAGCACCAAAGATAATATTAGCATTGTCACCAGCAAGCTCCTGTATATAACTGGCTGCATCATTAGCCTCAACAAGGCCAATATCACCTGATATATTAATAATAACATGTGATGCACCTTCAATAGTTGTTTCAAGAAGAGGACTGGCAACTGCCTGCTTAACCGCTTCAATGGCCTTATCATCACCTGTAGCTGAACCTATACCTATATGAGCAACACCCTTGTCTACCATAACAGTCTTAACATCAGCAAAATCAAGATTAATAAGTCCAGGAACATTAATAAGATCTGTGATACCCTGAACAGCCTGCTGTAACACTTCATCAGCCTTCTTTAATGCCTCAGGCATAGTTGTTCTTCTGTCAACAATCTCAAGAAGCTTATCGTTTGGAATGACAATAAGAGTATCAACACTTTCCTTAAGCTTTTCTATACCAGCTTCTGCATTAGTCATACGTGTTCTTGCCTCGAATCTGAAAGGCTTAGTAACAACACCAACTGTAAGTATTCCCATCTGCTTTGCAATCTTGGCAACAACAGGTGCAGCACCTGTTCCTGTTCCGCCTCCCATACCACATGTAACGAATACCATATCAGCACCTTTAATAGCCTGTGTAAGCTCTTCAACATTCTCTTCTGCTGCTTTCTCACCAATCTCCGGCTGTGCTCCTGCACCTAATCCTTTAGTAAGTTTTTCACCTATCTGGATAGCTGTAGGTGCTTTACATAACTGAAGTGCCTGGCTATCTGTATTGATTCCTATGAATTCAACACCAGATATGCTTTCATCTATCATTCTATTAACAGCATTATTACCGGCACCACCGACACCAATAACAATAATCTTTGCTGATAAATTTGATTCGTTTTCTATTATCTCTAACAAGGTTATTGCCTCCTTCTATACTTATACATATTTATAATCATATAATTTTTCACAACAAATATCAACTAATTTTTATATTTTTATTCACAATTTTATTCACATTTTCATAATCTTTGTTCATTCCATAATAGTATGATGACAATACCAGAGTTTCAGGAATCATTTCTCATCTTTTTTAAATATTATTGCATTGCTGTCTTTCGTATAATCCTGCATATAAAGTGTTCCCTTTAAGCCTGAGAATTTAGTTTCCATCTGCTTCAGTTCAAAAAGCTTGTCCGTATAATCATCACTATTTCCAAGATACACCTTAACCTCTTCAATATACAGTATTAAATTATCAGATGAATCAAAATATACCTTTGATACATCCAGATCATATTTATCAAAGCTTTGTGTAAGGTCGAGTATCTGCCTGAATATATCATCATCACCAACATCAAGCTTTGAACCTAAAACTATCGAATTAAACTTAAGCCCTATTATTTCAGGGACCTTATCATAACTTTCTGTGGAGCTTTCAACAACTATGCCATCCTTATCAAAGAACATATTACATCCCATATATCTTATATAACCAATAACTGGCTTTTCATATACTGTTATATACATTTTCTTTGGCCATTGTATTTCCACATCATACTTCTGTATAAATGGTATTGTCTTTTTTTTATTACCAAACAGCTTATAAAGTAATACATTAGGCTTGTCTTTTCCAAATATTTTTTCGGTCATCTCCTCATCAGAATAATGGGAATTGCCAGCATATGTTATACTTTCTGCCTGAAAGCCTATATATACCGCAATCCCCACTGCAACAAGAATAAACATTACAATAAAAGCTATCAAAAAACCTTTTCCTTTTTTTCTTTCTCTTGCCATACTAATTTCCATTCCAGCCTGTTTATACTTCTATCTTTCCAGGTTAATCTGGCTGCTTATATTAAACACTATTCCAAGTTCTGCAAGCAGCAATATGGTCGCCGAGCCTCCATAGCTTATAAATGGCAATGTAACACCTGTATTAGGAAATACATTGGTTACAACTGCTATGTTTATAATCACCTGTATAGCTATATGCGCAAACACACCAACTGCCAGAAGCGAGCCAAAAAGATCTGGCGAATTCTGTGAAATATATATTATTCTCCACAACATTATTATAAATAAAAGTATAACGCATATCGCACCAAATAAGCCTAATTCTTCACAAATGATTGAAAAAATCATATCATTCTGTGATTCAGGTATGAAGCCAAGCTTCTGCATACTCTTTCCAAGTCCTTTTCCAAAAAGTCCGCCAGAACCTATAGCATATAACCCCTGCATAGTCTGATAACCTTTATCATCTATGTACTTCTCTGGATTAATCCATACAAACAATCTTGTAAGACGGAAGCTTCCTTTCATCTGCGTACCAGCTTCCACTGCTTTCTTTAACCACTCACGTATACCAACATATCCTATGGCTATAAGTGCGGTCAAAAAACCATGTAATCTATAGTTTGGATATACTACAAATGACATTATAAATACTATTCCACATATAATAATGGCACTACTCAGATTAGACGTTATAACAAGGATCATTCCTGCGGGTAACAGGGCACATCCAAGAAATATCTTCGCATTCTTTGATAATGTCTTTATTTTAGTTCCTGCTGCACACATTCTTGCTGCAGTCATAATTATAACGGCTATCTTAACAATCTCTGCTGGCTGTATACTTATAGGACCAATATATATCCATCTTTTTGCACCATGACTCTCGGTTCCAAAAAATATAACAGCCACTACCGAAATCAGAGCCATAATAAATAAATAAGGTGCAAACCTTTTAAGCACATGATAGTCTAAAAACCTGGCTATAAAAAGCATGATCACAAAGCCGCCGACATCAAAAAAAAGCTGCTTCTTAAAATAATACTCCGGGTCACCATAATTAATCTGGGCAGTATAAGAACTCGTACTATATACCATAGTAAGTCCGAAGCCAACTATGAATATAAGAACAAATAAAAGACTGTAATCAAAATAGAATCCATTCTTTCTTTTTTTCTTCTTCCTTGCCATATTTTTCCTCTTTTATATCATCATATTCTTTTATTAAAGACTGTTAACATATTCCTTGAACATATCTCCACGCTGCTCATAATTATCAAACATGCCCCAGCTTGCACATGCAGGTGATAACAGTACAGCATCACCATCCTTGGCATTCTTTGCACATATTGAAACAACCTCTTTTAGTGAATCTGCAAACACATAGTTGCTAAAACCGTATTTATCACATGTTTCTGCTATCTTATGTGCTGTCTGTCCAAGTAACACAAGCATTTTGACTTTATCACCAAAGGCTTTTACATACATATCAAACTCTGAGCCTTTATCATAACCTCCGCCAATCAGAATCGTAGGTCTTACCATAGCCTCTATAGCCTTAACAGAAGCTTCTGGATTAGTTCCCTTTGAATCGTTGTAATACCATACACCATTTTTGGTAGCAACATACTCTATTCTGTGTTCTACAGCCTTAAAGTTCTTTATCTGTTCTATTATAATATCATCCGGAATCCCCACAGCCTTTGTCATGGCTATAGCTGCACACACATTTTCATAATTATGTGTTCCAAGGAGATTCATATCATGGACATTTAGCATTATCTTATCAGTTACACCATCTGTATATCTTATGTTATTCCCATCAAGATAAGCACCTTTGCATGGTTTTCTCCTGCTTGAAAACCATACAACTGATGCGCTGCATTCTTTACCGAATCTGTATAATTCTTCATCTTCCATATTAAGAACACATACATCACTCTTATTCTGGTTCTTTGCTATTCTTTCCTTTGTATGCGCATAACATTCCATAGTGTGATGTCTGTTAAGATGATCTGGTGTTATATTTAAGATAGCACTTACAACCGGATGGAATTCATGTACAGTTTCAAGCTGGAAGCTGCTTATCTCAGCTACTGTATATGAATCCTCTGTTGTCTTAAGAACCTCACCTGTATATGAATTACCTATATTTCCTACTACAAATGTCTTTTCATTGTATGCCTTTATTATCTGTCCAACAAGAGCTGTTGTTGTTGTTTTTCCGTTAGTACCTGTTATGGCTGCTATTTTTCCTTTGTCATAATTATATGCAAGTTCTATCTCTCCCCATATAGGAACACCAGCCTTTTCAAACAGTTCGACTATCGGACTGTCTATAGGAACACCTGGACTTATAACAAGAAGTTCTACCTTATCAGTTATACCTTCAGGAAGCTGTCCTATAATAATCTGTGCTTTATTACCACCAAGCTTTTTTACTACATCTTCTGTTGAAAGCTTTTCATTGCCATCATATATGATACAGTCTGCTCCTACTTTATTAAGGAGATCTATGGCACCTGTTCCACTTATTCCAGTACCTACAACCATTACTTTTTTGTCTTTTAAATCCATAATCACTCATCCTATCTGTCTGCACATAATACAGACTAACTATTCATTAAAAAGCTTATTTTATTTTACTCTAAGCATTTACATATGTAAAGTATTCATTTAATCCATATACGGTAATATATTGTCATATAGCTCTCTTATGACAGGAGCTGCTATTGTTCCTCCATAGTATACGCCCTGTGGCTCATCTATAAGACACATGGCTATAACAGAAGGATCCGTCACATCTGAAAACCCTATAAAAGAGGCTATATATTTTCCTGAACCTCTTGGAAGTTTCTGTGAAGTAGCTGTTTTTCCTCCTATTGAAAAGCCTTCTATATATGCATTTTTTCCACCGCCTTCTTCAACAACCTGTCTTAATATATCCTTCATCGTATCACTTGTTTCCTTACTTACAGCTTCCTGTGTAGTCGAATATGAAAACTCGCTGTATGTTGTTTTATCAGCAGCACATGTCTTTATGGCAAAATGCGGTGTTACCAGATTACCACCATTTACAATTGCTGCAGCTGCCCTTAGCATCTGCATTGGAGTTATCTGAAACGACTGTCCAAACGACATGGTTGCCAGCTCCACCTCTCCTACGTTTTCCTTCTTATGTATGATAGTACCTGCTTCACCTGCTATATCAATTCCTGTCTTTGAGGTTAATCCAAGCTTATCAATATATGTATAGAAATTATCTACACCGACACGCCTACCCCATTCTATGAATGCCGGATTACACGAATTCATTACTGTCTGGGTAAAGGTCTGCGTTCCATGTCCTGTTGTTTTATGACATCTTATTCTTCTATCAGCAACTGTTGTTGAACCACCACATGTATACATATCTGACAGGCTCACAACACCAAGTTCAAGTGCAGCTGTTGCTGTTACCATCTTAAAAACCGAGCCAGGTTCATATGTATCATTTATACAGAAATTTCTCCACATATTATTTAGTTTATCCATTTTATTTCCAGTTGTGTCTTCATCATCATAATTCAATGTATATGGATCATTCAGGTTATACTCCGGAGCATTTACCATTGCATATAACTCACCATTACGTGGATTCATGACTATTATCGATACCCTTTTTGCACCCTTTTTAACAAGTGTCTTGTCTGCAAGCTGCTGTGCATACATCTGGATATTTATATCTATGCTTGTATACAGGTCACACCCTGCCTTGGGTTCTAGCCTTCCTTCTTTTTTACCTTCAAGCTCACTTCCCCACGCATCTGTAAGTGTCAGTATCTTTCCACCATCTCCTGACAGGCAGGCATCATACTTTGCTTCAAGACCAACAATCCCCTGATTATCTCTTCCTGTAAACCCTATAACCTTAGATGCCAGAGTGTCATATGGATAATATCTTTTATAATCCTCATCAACCTTCACCCCTGCATAATCATACTCCCTTATCCTGTCTCCTGTTTCTTTATCAACATTTGTCCTGATAATCTCTATTGATGATATTTTATTTACCTTTTTAGTTATCATCTCCTCTTCTTCTGACAGCTCACTGCACAACATCTCAATAACCTTTTGTGGTTCTTTTATCTGGTTATGTATAACTGACACAGTACACACTGTCCTGTTATCTGCAAGCACTGTTCCATTAGCATCAAGTATACGGCCTCTCATTGCCTTTATCGCACGCTCTCTTTCGTGCAATTCTGTTGCCTTTCTGCTATAATAGCCAGCCTCAACCGTCATAAT
>ULOZ01028471.1_pt1 | contig 19073 bp, 19 predicted proteins | sample 1953031 | NCBI WGS metagenome assembly ULOZ01 (sample SAMEA4835616, study PRJEB28245) | human gut metagenome | biome: gut microbiome; material: fecal sample | place: Denmark | collected 2008
AAAAGAAGTTCCTTTAGAAGAAGTTAAAGTGAATGATATTGTTGTATGTCGAAAAGGTGATAGTATCCCTATTGATGGTAAAATTGTTGTGGGTAATGCTTCAATTAATCAAGCCAATATCACAGGAGAAAGTTTACCAGTTAGTAAACAAATAAATGATCAAGTTTATGCTTCAACTATTGTTACATCTGGTTTTATTAAAATTAAAGCAAATAAAGTTGGTGAAGATACTTCAATTAGTAATATTATTCGTTTAGTAGATGAAGCATCTTCTTCAAAAGCTCCTATTTCAAAATTAGTTGATAAAGTATCAAGTTATTTTGTACCAATTGTAATGTTGATTAGCTTATTAAGTTTTGTCGTTTTTAAGTTTATTTTGAATTATCCTTTTGAAGAAGCTTTTAACTTTGCTTGTTCAACTTTAGTAGTAGCGTGTCCATGCGCTCTTGGTTTAGCTACTCCTGTAGCCATTATGGTTGGCACTGGAAAAGGAGCGGAATGTTCTTTACTTATTTCTAATGCGGAAGTTTTAGAAAAAGCTCAATATATTAAAACTGTCGTTTTAGATAAGACTGGTACTTTAACAATGGGAAAACCTCAAGTAACTGATGTTATTAAATTTGATGATAAATTTGATGAAATTGCTCATTCATTAGAATATTATTCTGAACATCCTCTAGCGGAAGCTATTAATAATTATTATTTAAATAAGGATGTTAAATTACTTAATGTTGATAAGTTTGTCTCTTTAGAAGGAAAAGGCTTAAAAGGTAATATTAATAAAGAAACATATTATGGTGGTAATTTAAGATTAATTAGAGATCTTGATTTAGTTAATGATAAATTAGAAAATATTGTTGATAAGTTATCATATGAAAATAAAACGGCAATGATTTTTGCTTCTTCTAAAAAAGTTTTAGGAATTATTGCTGTAACAGATTTATTGAAACCAAGTTCAATTGAAGCTATTGCGGAACTTAAAAAGATGGGCATAGAAGTAGTCATGCTTACTGGTGATAATAAAGAAGTAGCAAATAATGTAGCTAAACAAGTAGGGATTGATAAAGTCTATAGTGAAGTTTTTCCTGAAGATAAACAAAAAGTCATTCAACAATTGAAAAAAGATAAAAAGCATTTAGTGAGTATGGTTGGTGATGGAGTAAATGATTCAATTGCTTTAGCAAGTAGTGATTTAGGTATTTCTTTAGGTGGTGGTAGTGATATAGCAAAGGAAGCAAGTGATATTGTTTTATTAAGAAATGATTTACTTGATGTAAAAAATGTTATTTTATTATCTAAAAGAGTTTTCTTTACTATAAAGTTAAATTTATTTTGGGCTTTTTTCTATAATTGTATTGGTATTATTTTAGCTTCGGGATTATTATATCCAGCCTTTAATTTAAAATTAAATCCAATGATTAGTTCATTGATGATGTCTATTTCTAGTGTATTTGTCGTTTGTAATTCATTAACTATTAATTTATTTAAAGTTGAAAGGAGTAAAAAGAAAATGAAAAAAATTACTTTAAATGTAGAAGGAATGATGTGTGAACACTGCGTTAAGCACGTCAAAGAGGCTTTAGAAGGCGTTAATGGGGTTGAAAAGGTAGAAGTATCTTTAAAAGATAAAAAAGCGGTTATAAAGTGTCTAGATAATGTTAATAAAGAAAATTTAATTAAAGCAGTTTCTGAAGAAGGTTATTCTTGTAAATAAAGGTTTAAATATTTGTTTTGATTCATAAATTTATCTAGAGGTATATTATGAATAAAATAAATATTGCTTTAGTAGGAGCAACTGGATTAGTTGGAACAATGTTTTTAAAAATTTTAGAGGAAAATAATTTAAATATAGGAAATATTAGATTGTTTGCTTCTAAAAAATCAAAAGGTAAAAAAATAAAATTTTTAAATCAGTATTATGAAGTAGAAGAGTTGGATTCATCTTCTTTTGATAATACTGATTTTATTTTCTTTTCAGCAGGGAAAGATGTATCTAGTAAGTATGCTTCAATCGCGGAAAAAAAGGGGATTGTAATTGATAATTCATCTTGTTTTCGTCAAGAAAAAGATATTCCTTTGGTGGTTCCAGAAATAAATTTTTCTGATATTGATTTAACTAAAAGAAAATTAATTGCTAATCCTAATTGCTCGACTATTCAATGTGTAATGTGTCTAAATGTTATTAAAAAACTATATCATTTAAATAAAATAGTTTATTCAACTTATCAAGCAGTTTCTGGAAGTGGAACAAAAGGAATATTTGATTATCAATCCTCTTTAGAAGGATACCCAAAAGAATTTTATCCTTATGATATTAGTAAGAATTGTATTCCTCAAATAGGTGATATAAAAGAAAATAATTTCACAGAAGAAGAAAATAAAATGATTTTAGAAACTAGAAAAATTCTTCATTTACCTTTTTTAGAAGTTTATTCAACTTGTGTAAGAGTTCCTATTTGTTATGGACATGGTGTAAGTGTTTATGTAGAAACTGAAGAAGATATTGAAATAGATAATATTATTGCTTTAATGAAAAATTCTAAAGGAATTGTTTATCAAGAAATTCCTTTAACTGAGAATATCAATAATAATGATGTTTATGTAGGCAGAATTAGAAAGTGTAATCATAATTCTTTGATGTTTTATTGTACATCTAATAATATTAGGAAAGGTGCAGCAGGCAATGCTTTTCAAATAATAAAGAAAATAATAGAAGAGAATTTATTATTTAAATAATTATGTGGTAAGATATAAAAAAGGAGTTTGATATGAATTTTTTTCCTACCTCTTCACAAACTATTATTTTTGATTATGTGTCTATTGCATATATTATTATTTTAGTGATTACTCTTTTAGTATGTATAAAAAAGGGATTTATTTCTACTTTAATATCTTTATTATCTTTTGTTGCACCTTTTATTATTGGGGTTTTCCTTTGCAAATATTTAGCGTCTTTTCTTGCTCCAACATCTTTAGGAAGTTCCATTGAAAATGGAATTTATGATGGAATAAATAGCATGAATAATGAAATATTTTCGCAAATTGTAACTAATGAAAATAAAAATGAATTAATTCCTCAAGCTTTACAAGCTTTAAATATTCCTTCTATATTTAATAATGCTATGACTATTTTATTAGATAATATTATTACTGCAGAAGAAATTAGTTTAGGTTTAGCTTTAGCTAAAGGATTAACTAATTATATTTTACTTGGTATTAGCTTTGTTATTCTATGGCTTGTTTCAGTTATTATTTTTGCTATTTTAAAAAGGATTACTAGAAAGATAAATCATTTAAAAGTAATTGGATTTATTAATAGATTTTTAGGTGCATTATTAGGTATAGTTCTAGCAATTGCTATTTGTGTTTGCATTAATTTTGTTCTTTCATATTTAATGAATGTAATTCCTAGTATTAATGAATTTATGACTAATAATATGAAACTTAATGATGAAAATAGTTGGTCGATTGCTAAAGCACTTTATGAATTAGATCTCATAAATAAAATAATTTCTAGTTTATCCTAGAAATTATTTTTTTTATCTATTGCTTCAATTTCTTCTTTGCTTGGCACAAAGACATATTTTTCATTACGGAAATATTCATCATAATCTAGACCATATCCCACGATAAATTCATTTCCTATAACTTTTCCAACATAATCAGAATCAAAATCAACTTTTCTTTGACATTTTTTATCTAGTAAAGTACAAGTGATAACTTTTTTTGGGCAATAATTTTTTTGTAAATATTCTTTAAGCCATTTTAAAGTGTTTCCTGAATCAATAATATCTTCAACAATAACAACTTGTCTATTTTCTAAATTAATACTGACATCTTTTTTTAATTTAATAACACCAGTTGATTCAGTTCCCATATATGAAGAAATTTGTACATAATCAGTAAGAATAGGGCAATCAATTTCTCTAATCAAATCCATCATAAATGGAAGTGCGCCTTTCATAACTCCAATGAAAACTGGAGAAAGTTCTTCATCTTTAAATAATTCGGTGAATTTTTTTCCTAAGTCTTGATTGATTTTTTTGATTTCTTCAATAGTTAAAATAGTCTTTCTCATAAATTTTTCCTCTCAATGAGTACAAACAAAAGTATAACTTTTATTTATGATTAATGAAATAGAATTTCTAATTTTCATCAAATTAATTATTTAGTTTTCTAAAATAAAAAATAAAATATTTTCGTAAAAGTTTAAATATTTTCGTAAAATATGAAAAATTTTCGTAAAATAAAAAATATTTTCGTAATTTGACAAATTTTTGTTATAAATATATAATAATAGTGGAGAATAAAAATAATGACTGAGAATGAATTGATTGAATTAATTAATAAAATTATTATCTTAAAATGCGAAAGTGTAGATATAGAATTAAAATCAGCAAAATGTGGTTGTCCAGAAAGTCTATATGATACTTTATCTAGTTTTTCTAATACTAAAGGTGGAATAATTGTTTTTGGTATCGATGAGAAAAATGGTTATAAAGTTGTGGGTGTTGATAATCCTCAAGAATTGCAAAAAAAAATTGCTGAACAAAGTTTATCTATGGAACCAGTAGTAAGACCTTTATTTACAATAGCACAATATGATAATAAAATAGTTTGTTCAGCGGAAATACCGGAAATAGAACCATTTTTAAAACCATGCTATTATAAAGGTAAAGGTAAAAGTAAGGGATCATATATTCGTATTGGTGATGAGGACTTGCCAATGACTGATTATGAAATTCATAGTTTTGAAGCTTTTAAATATAAAATTGAAGATGAACTTCGAATCAAAGAAAGAGTTGATATTTCTTTTTTAAATAATAATTCAATTGATGGATATATTTCACTATTAATAAGTAAAAAGCCTAATCTTATTAATATTGAAAAAAAACAAATTTTACAATTGGAAGGTATAATTGATAAATCAAATTTTCCAACTTTATGTGGGTTAATGAATTTTGGTACTTTACCTCAAATATTTTCTCCCAATTTAGATATTATAGCTGTTAGATGTGCAACTAATAATTATGGCGAAGAAAATAACGATGGTATAAGATTTATTGATAATAAAAGAATTGACGGAACTCTTTCTAATATGTTAATTCAATCTTTAGCTTTTATCCAAAATAATACAAAAAAATCAACATATGTTAATCCTCTTACAGGAAAAAGAGAAGATAAAACTGAATATCCTTTAAAAGCTATAAGAGAAATTATTCTTAACGCTTTGATACATAGAGATTATAGTGTATATACTGAAAACGATCCTATAAGAATAGAAATATATGATGATAGAATAGAAGTTAGTAATCCAGGTGGATTATATGGAAGATTGACCATTGATGAATTAGGAAAAGTTAGATATGATGTAAGAAATCCATATATTGCGTCGATATTGGAAACTTTAGAAATAACCGAGAATAGATATTCTGGAATCCCTACAATTATTGATGAAATGAAAAATGCAAATCTTCTTCCACCAAAATTTGAAGATAATCGAGGAGTGTTTAAAGTTACATTATATAATACAAAGATAACTGATTCTTTAAATGAAGATTTAACAAATCAAATTATAGAAAAATGTAGAAAACCGAGAACTAAAGAATTTCTTGCTAAGGAATTTGGATTTGATGAAAAACATCCATCATATTTTTTTAATACGTATATCAAACCATTAATTGAAAAAGGTGTTTTAAAATATACAATTCCTGATAAACCTAAAAGTAAGAATCAAAGAATAGTAGTATCATAGTTAGCTTCTTGGTAAAGATAAAAGAATAATTTAGCGTATGGAGAATATTCTTTGATAACATAAATTGGATTATTGTTTTCATCAACTTTTCCGGAATCTTCAGATGTAGTATTATCATTATAATCATTAACACCATTTTTATTACCATTCAGTTTTAAAAAGATATCATTATATAATTGACCAATTTTAGAAAGCAAATCATGTTCTTTCCAATAGTTATTAATAACACCATATTCTTTTCTAATATCTTCATTTAAACGGAAATAACTTTCAACATATTTATCATAATTTGTTTGTTGATAAATTCTTAATAAAGAAGAAAAATTATGATAGTACGCTGAATATCTTAAGAATTCATTTTCACTATTTAAAGTAACATACATTGCAACAAGATTAGCATCATTTTCTCTAAACACACCTTTTGAATGAGCGATTTCGTGTGCCATAGTATGTGGTAATTCGGCAGCATGAAGATTGTTGTTGATGTTAGCTTCACCAGTAGGTGCCCAGAAAATACCAGTAAAATGTAATTCAGAAAAAATATCACTAAACAATAATTTTTTGGCTTTTGGGGTAAATGATGGGAAGTAATTTTCATCTAATTTTTTATATTCTTCTATTAAGATATTGTTTATTTCTTCAAATGTATAAGGAGAAATAACAAGTCCATTTTCATCACGAGAAAAATGAGTGGAAATATTATTGTAATCTTCTAAAAAATATTCAAAGGCTTGATCAATCAATTCATTATTTATTTCTTGCTCGTATTGAGGAATACTAACTTGATTTCTTCCATAAGAAATCGAGGCTACACCTACATAAATATCAACACAAATAAAAACAAATAATAAAGAACTGATAAAACGTTGCAAAGAAGCATTGTATTTCTTTTTACATAATTTAACAATAATACTAACAATGTAGAAAATTACCATTCCAATTAAGAATATTAATGTGAATTCATAAATAGAAAAAGGAATGTTTGAAAATATTTTAGAGGCAAAAGTAATATATTTATTTGCGACATTATTTGTATAACTTTCGGCAGTATGTGGGTTATTTTTAATAAGACATAAAATAGTAAATATAACTAATACATCAAATAATAAAACTAATTTATAAACATATTTTTTCTTATTTTTCATGAAAAATTCTCCTTACAATTATTATAAGGAGAATATAATTTTTAATAAATATTATTTTGTAGAAATTTTACTTAATGTAAAAGTAGAAATATTTAATCCAAGATTAATAATATTAAGAATAATTATAAAATAGAAATTAGAACTTAAAGAAACATTATCTATTTGATTTGATATCATAATGATAAATAAAACTAAAATAGAGATAAATTGGATAATAGATAATATAAAATTAAATATAGAAAATTTTTTATTGAAATTTCTTAAACTTGCAGTAAAGTTACATAAAATAAGGACAATAATTACCATTATAAAGTAATAAAGAATTACATATAAAGTAGTTGGAGACGATATTCCTTGGTTCAATAGTTCAAAAAGACTTATCATTAAGATTGGCTCAGATACATAATATTCTATTGATGAATCAGATAAATAATAAATCCCTCCAATAAGGATAAATGGAATAATTAAAGTTAATACTAGATTAATTGTTTTTATGACTAAAGAAGCAATTTTTTTTGAATTAAAGACAGGCTTATTATTTATTAAATCTAAAATAATAATTGCTACACTTATTAATAAAGTTACAATTAAAAAGATTATAAAAACTAAAGAAAAATTTCCAATAGAAATATTTAAGGATGTATTTTTTCCACCTGCAACAAAGAATAAACAAATGCTACTGATAAAATAACTTCCTATAGCAATAGCTGGTATTGTAGTGTTAATTTTTGATTTGTTAATTAATGAGTTAGTTATTTTTATAATAGAAATAATTCCAAATGTAATAGCGATAATTGCTCCAATATAACAAACTATTGCACTTGTTAGATAGATTATTAAAATAGGTATTGATGAATTTACAATGTTTTGTTTTTCATTTTTTAATAAATCAAAAAGATAAGATAATTGATTAAAAAATGATGAATTTAAAAAACTTAATAAGGAAATGTTTTTAGTTTGTAAATAAAAGGAATTATTATTAATGATTGGAAGAAAAAAGAAAATCATTGCAAAACAAACTAAAACTAATAAGGATATTTTTTTAATTAAATCAAAGATTGAACTTATATTATCGTTTTTAACAACTTTTTCTTTAGTTATTTTTGCTCCACAAAAGCCACAGAAAGAAGAATTTTGGTCAATTTCTTTTTGACAATTTGGACATTTTATTTTTTTACAATATTTTGTTCCACAATATGGGCAAAATAAATATTCTTCTTCAAATTCTTTATTACATTTTTGACATCGTTTCATAGAAATCTCCCCTATGTCTTTTATTATATTAGAAAAAATAAATTAAAGCAAAAAAATCTAATTGCTAATATTGAATAAAATAAACTAGTTTGATTAATTTGTTATGCGTCACAATTAGATAATGTGTCTATTATTAATGAAAATTTTGTAAAATCGTTTAATTAAATTAGAATTTCTAGTAGGTGATTAATAGAAGAAATTATATCATCAAATAATACTTCTTTTGCGTAACTCATTTTCTTTGCATATGTTTCCCATCTCTTTCTTTGAATCATATTTGATTTAACAGATTTCAGAGTATTCATTGCTTTTTCATTATTGATTTCGAATTTCCTATTTTCACAAGTTTTTATGAATGTTTCCTTCAAAAATTTATCATTTTTTCCTATGAACTTTTCCAAAATATAAAGATCGTACAAATCCTTTGTTCGACTATTGATGACTCCTTTTAAAAGAAATGTCTGCATTTTTTCGGCAACTACACTTTCAATAGAGTAACTCTTCAAGCGAATTATTTCACGCGTAATCAAGCATTCATACTCGTAATCGCAATCATATGGGCAAACAATATCAGCAGTGGCTAAATCGATGTCAAAACGCTGTCTAACATTTTCTAATTTTCCCTCGATACTAATACTAAATCCGCCATAGATATCATCTTTCTTGATTTCAGAATCACCAATGTATTGGAAAATAATGTTATCATCTGCATCTTCTTGTCATATTTTTTTATATCAAAATTATTAATTATCCGTTTATGGTTTTATCAAAAAATACAAATATAGAAAAAGATATAAATTTTTTTAAAATTGTGCAAATATTAAGATAAGTAATTTTTGCTACATTTTAATATAGTTTTATAGAAGCATCCTCAATATTTTTATATAAAAAAATCACCTTTTTATTGGTGATTATTTTGTTGTGACGCCATCCATTGTTATTTGGTCAGAGAATTCAATGTAATCAATATAAACGCCTACAATTAAATAGTGTTTATTTTCTTCTTTGTTGAAGATAATGATGTAATTATCACCAGCAGATGCAAGAATACCGATAAATTCTTTGTCGTGCCATTGAGTTGAATCAGTAAATGAGCAATGTACATTAACATTTCTTCCTAAATTGCTAGAAACAAATTTATTAAATGATTCATAGAATTCGGTAACAGTTTTATCCATATCATCACGATACATATTTGGTTGCATTGGTTGAGGATATGTTCCATTTGGATAAGGATTTACTGGTTCTTGATTAGGTTGGTATGGCGTACCATTATTTGGATATGGTGCACCAAAATAATTAGGTGGTGGTTGTATTCTATCCATATGTTCTCCTTTTAATACATTTCAATATATGAATTAATAAAAAAAATTATGTGCAAATAAATTTATTTATTTTGAACATAATAAAATGTATAATTATACCTAAAGAAGAGGTGACTTTTATGCTAGATGAAAATGAAGTAAAAAATCAAGAAGTTAAAGAAAATGTTGAAGAAACTAACAAAGAAAATGTTGAAGAAGAAAAAAAAGAAATAATTGCTGAAGAAATGGTAGAGGAAGAACCTTCATCAATTGTAGATGTAAATGAAGAGTTACACGAAAGAATTAATCTTTCTGATGAAAACACATTTTTTAATTTAGTGAATACTAGACAAAAGAAATTTATGGATTATTTTAATAAAACTAAAAAAATGAGTACAATATTTATGCTTATTTGTTTAGCGGTTATTATACTTGTGTTCTTTTTAGCAAAAGAAAGTGGAGCTTTTATTTATATTTGTTTGGGTTTTGTTTTAGTGTATTTTGTTTTAATTACATTATATAGTAAAAAAACTAAATCAAAATTAAATGAAGATTCTAATAAAGTTATTGAAGAATATTTTATTAATTTAGATTCTTATGTAACAAGTAATAAAGCATTTAGTGATGTTAAATTTAATCAAACTAAAAAATTAGAGGAAAATACATTTAAAGATTTAAAAATTTGTAAAGATATTATTCAAGTAACTGCAAGAGATTATATTGAAGGTAAATTATTGTCATATAATTTTGTAGCTGGTGACAATTGTGTAAAAACTAGAGAGAAAAAAGAAAATGGCTCTACTCAAGATTATATTGTCTTTTTAGGTAAGTTATTTGTTTTAGATGCTAAGTTAGTAAATGATGAACAAAGAGCAATTATTTATTTAAAAGGTAAAGGTTCCAACGGACCAACTGATATTGATGATTTAACTTTACAAGAAGAAGTTTTATCAGAAAAATATGTAGTATATAGTAACTTTGATGTTAATACTATTTTAAATGATGAAATAAAACTTGTTTTAGAACAATTTGAAGTTAACGATTATTTAGTGGATATGTTTATTACTATTAATAATAGTAAGCTTGCTTTTGGCTTTTCTTATAATGATGGTATTATGGTCGTACCTTTAACTAATCCAGTAGGTAAAAACGATATTAAAGAATATAAAAAAGATGTTGAATTAATGGTAGAAATAGTTGAGCATCTTAAAAAAGAAGACTAGTTTATGGATAAGAGCAGTATTGGTAAATGGATTAGAACTCGATCATATAAACATGATGGCTCATTACATCGTACTTGGGATAATATGATGGTGATTGATGTTAGTGATGATTATATTGTTACTGGCTCATGTGCTTCAAGAGTGGTTGAATGTGATGGAAGAATTTGGTATACAAAAGAACCAGCAGTATCGATTTATTTTTTAAATAATTGGTTTAATGTTATCGCAATGATTAGAGGTGATAATGTTTGTTATTATTGTAATATCGCTTCTCCTACTTTAGAAGATAAAATGACTTTAGAGTATATTGATTATGATTTAGATTTAAAATTATTTCCAGATAATTCAATTATTGAACTTGATAAAAAAGAATATTTATTTCATAAAGAAAAATATCATTATTCTAATGAAATAGATAAAATAGTTTTACATGAATTTGAAAGAGTAAAAAATTTAATGAAAAAAAGAGCGTTTCCTTTTGATAATAAAAAGATGTTTGAATATATTAATGTTTATTATCAAATAAAAAAGGAACAAGATGAAATTTTTTAGACTATTTAATGATAGTCTATTTTTTTTATTAAAAAAACTGTGAAGTTTTTTCACAGTTTATTTACGAGCTTTTCTTTCAGCAAGATAGTTATTTAATGAATCAATAAAGGAATCTTTGGATTTGAAGGAAAAGACGAAATGTTTTTTCTCTTTTAGTCGATCCGCTTTAGCTTTAATTGATTCTTTTAATTCTTCATATCTAACAACAATATCGTGTTCTTTTGCCCATGATTTGATTTTACTAACAACATGGAATGAATAGCATATATCAACAATAAATACTCCAAAATACATACCAATAAAATATGAAAAGAGAGGATGTTCACTAATCCATAAAGCGGCTTGGGCAATAAATGGATGTAATAAAAAGTAATATAAAGCACCAATTACTCCCCAAAAAAAAGTAAATAATGGGCAAATGATTCCTTGGATATTACCTGGTCTAGAAGAATAATCCCATAATTTAACATTCATTCTTTTAATAAAGATAATTCCAGTTATATATTCAATTAAAGTCATCATAAAGGTGATTAAAATAATAATGAAGATAGTTCTTAAAACAGTTGAAGAAATAAAACTATAATCTAAAGAACAAATTAAATAAAGAAATAATAATCCAGAGCCGTATAAAGGTAAGCAAGGACCAGTAAGAAAGCCAGGATTAATCCATTTTTTATGAACTATTCTTCTAAAGATTAATTCCATTAAATAGCCAATGCTACCACCTAAGATAAAAATAAATGATATTTGTATAAATAGTTCCATAAGTTTATTATGCCTTTATTAACTTTCTTATATAAATTTTTTCTTTAAGAGAGATTTTACCATCAATAGAAAGAATACATAAACATAAAGCAATAATATCTTCTTTTAATGATTCACTAATGAATGAAAAAATCATCATCATATCTTGAGTGTAATCTTTTATCATTTGTCGACCTTGTTTATCTTTCTCAAATGATTTTTTTATTCTTGTAAAATCAAAATCATCACCGAATGTTTTAATTAAAGCTGGATACATAAATAAATATTCTTTTTCGTTAATAACGCCATCAGAAACTATTGCTCCAATAATAAAAGCGGCAAGTGTGTCAATAGGGTTAACTCCAGGGATGTCTAAAACTTTAAGTGCTAATAATACTTTTGCTGATTTTTCAGTTAATAATTTGCCTTTTTCTAGAGGCGTCATATTTTCATATGAGTTACATAATTTTTTTAATTCAAACATAAAATTCTCCCTTAATCATTATGATTGTATTTTACCATAAATTACATTACAATGAAAATATCAATGTTAATATTTCAACATTGTTTAAAAGGATGTACAAATAATGAAAGTCAAAAACCTTAATAAATCATCAATTAAAACAAGAAAAATAATTAAAAAAACGTTTGCTGAATTATTAGCTGAAAAAAAAGAATTAGATAAAATTACTGTAACTGAACTTGTTAATAGAGCCGAGATTAATCGTGGAACATTTTATGCTCATTATGATGATATTTATTCAGTTGCAGAAGATTACGAAAATGAATTAATTGAGTATTTTTTTGATAATACAAAATTAATTAAGTCAAAAAACTTTTATGAGTTTATTGATTTGTTTTTTGATTATTTTAAAAAGAATGATGAAAATTATAAAATGCTTTGCCGATCAAATGATTTTTTATTTGCAGCGCAAAAAATTACTTCTTTAGCTTCTAATAAAATTTTAGAGTTATGCTATGAAGATTATTCATTGAAAAGAAAAAAATATGTTGATCTTGAAATCAACATATTTATTGAGGGTTTAGTTTGTGAATATGTAAAATATTGTCGTAATTATTCTTCTCGTACTTTAGATGAATTATATGAGTATACAATTGATTGGTTTAAAACTTTTGAAGAAAAAAGATTAAAATAATTATTTTAAAGTAAGTTGATATAAATAATTCTTTTTGATGTTTGTTAATTCTTCAACTTTTTTGCATGCTTCTTTTTTTGATAAGCCTGTAGTAATATTTTCATTAATTAAAGATAATAATTCTTCATCAGAATATTCTTTTTTATTTTTATTTCCTTCAATAACTAAGACCATTTCACCTTTTAAAGTAGTTTCATCTAAATTAATTAATTCAGAAGTGGTGCCATAAATATATTCTTCATGGATTTTAGTTATTTCTCTAACTAAACACATTTTTCTTTCTTTAAAAATATCATAAATATCATTTAAAGTTTCTTTTATGCGATGAGGTGATTCATAAAAAATAATTGTCATTTCATAAGTAGATAATTTTTCTAATTCTTTTCTTCTTAAAGTAGGTTTAGATGGTAAAAATCCATGAAAATAGAAATGTTCATTATCTAATCCAGAGCCAATTAAAGCTGGTAAAAAGGCATTTCCTCCTGGAATAATAGAAACAGGAATATTATTTTCAATGCAGTGTTTAACCATAATTTCGCCTGGATCTGAAATACCAGGATATCCAGCATCAGAAACAATAGCAATCTTTTTACCTTCTTTTAATAATTCAAGAAGTTTTTGTGAAGCGTTTTGCTCATTATGTTCATGATAAGAAATTAATGTTTTTTTAATATTATAATAAGAAAGTAAAGAAGCAGTGGTTCTAGTATCTTCACAAGCAATTATATCAACACTAGAAAGAACTTCTTTTCCACGTGAAGAAAAATCTTGTAAATTACCTATTGGGGTAGCAACAAGATAGCATAATGAAGATTGTTCATATGATTTAATTCTCTTCATCTTTCTTTTCCTTTTTTTTCTTTTTTATGTCATTTGATCTTTTCATTTGTTGATTAGGATTATAATTAGTGATAATTTTATTTTCAATTGCACTTAATGGAACAATAACAATACTATCTGGATTTTCTAATCTAACCATTTTATTTAAAATATTAATTGAACTAATGCGATAAACTTGATCATTATAATTTACTCTTAAACCAACTTTAGGTAAATTTTGTTTTTCTAAAGTATAGACTTCATCTTCATATTTTAAACAACATATTAATTTGCCACAATGCCCAGATAATTTGGGAATATTTAACGCGAGCATTTGATTTTTAGCCATAGTAATCGAAATTCCGTCAAATTCATTTAAAAAGGTTGAACAGCATAAAGGTAATCCACATATTCCTATACCACCGATAATTTTAGCTTTATCACGTGGACCAATTTGTCTTAATTCGATTCGGCAACGATAAATAGAAGCAAGTATTTTTAATAATTCACGGAAATCAACACGATCTTCTGATAGATAAGAGATTGTTAATTTGCTTTGATCTAAAGTATATTCACTAGTAGTAACTTTCATATCTAGACTCAATTTATCAGCTTGGTTTTGAACGATTTTCAAAGCATCTTGAGCTTCTTTTAAATTTTTTTGATATAAAGCAAGATCTTCTGTGTTTGCAAGTCTAAGTATGTATGTAAAAGGGTTATCTTCTTCGTTAACTACATATTCTTTTGGATTAGTAACTACTTTTCCTAACTCAATACCTTTAAGAGTTTCACAAACCACTGAGTCGTTAAGGTTAATTTCATAGTTAGCTAAAAAGAATTGAGGTTTTCCTTGATTATTAAAACTAACTCCAAAAAGATAATCCATATTATTTTTCTCCTTCGTATATGTAAATAAATATATGCTCTAATAAAAGAGCAATATTGACATTTAATTCTATTTTTCCTCTAGTTAGCATAATCTCTTTATAAATAGAATCAACATTTTTTAATTTCTTTGCTAAAGAATCAAATAAATATTTTTGACTTTCAATTATAATAGGTAAATTTAATTGAATATTTAAGATATCTTTAAATGCGCAAGATAGAATATCTAAATATAATCTAGCGTTAACTTTATCCTTTAATTTATTTAATGCATTATTTTCTAAAAAGAAAAGGGCCTCTTTAGTATCTTTTTGTAAAGCATCTAGAGTATCAAATACTAAATTTTTAATTTCAATATATGTTTTCGATGAACCAATACTAACAATGGTTTCGACATTTCCATAAAGGTTAGAGAGAATTTCAGCATCATCTTTACTTATTCCTTCATTTTCAACTTTTTGAATTAATTCACCTTTTTTTAGAGGTAATAATTTTAAGTGTTGTGTTCTAGATAAAATGGTTGGTAAAAGTTTTTCTTCATTATATGTAGTAATAAAAGCATATACATTTTCTTGTGGTTCTTCTAAAAATTTTAATAATGCATTAAGACTTTCTTTGTTTGAGTTTTCTAAAGCATGAATAATGTAAATCATCTTTTTTGATTTTTCACTTGGAGTATTTTGAAAGAAAGCTTGTAATTCTTCAATATCAGAAACTTTAATATTTTTTTCTTGCCCGTTAAGTAATTTAAAATCGGCATAATTTCCTTCATCAAAACGAATGCAAGTTAGACATTCTTCACACGCTAAAGGATCAGCATGTGGACAAATTAAAGATTTAGCTAAGAATAAGGCGGTTTCAAGTAAGGGGGCGCCTTCATTGCCTTTAATTAAATATGCATGTGAAAGACGATTTGCTTTAATAGAAGAAGCAAATGTGTTATAAACGATTCTTTGATTATTCTTTAAATATTCTTTAAAACTCATTGTAAATTTTCCTTAATTACTTTATATGCTTGTTCGACTACTTGTTCAAATGGTTGACTTGCATCAATAATTTTAATTCTTTCAGGAAATCTTTTTTGTAGAATAAGATAACCTTCTCTAACTTTTTTATGAAATTCTAATTTTTCTTTATCTAAACGATTTACTTCTCTAGAAGCATTATTTTTAATTCTATTTAAGCCAATTTCTGGATCAACATCAAATAAAAGAGTTAAAGTTGGAAAGGTATTTTCAGTAGCAAATAAATTAATTTTTAAAACTTCATCAATTCCTAAACCTCGAGCATATCCTTGATAAGATAAAGATGAATCAAGGTAGCGATCACAAAAAACAAGTTTATTTTCTTTTAAACTAGGCCAAATTTTTTCTACTAAATGTTGTCTTCTACTAGCGGCAAATAATAAAGCTTCTGCACGAATGTCCATATTAACATTTTGATTATTTAAAATAACATTACGTATTTGTTCACCAATTTCAGTGCCACCTGGTTCACGTGTTTTGATAATTTCATAGCCTTCTAAAATTAATCTAGAATAGACTACTTCCATTACTGATGACTTTCCAGATCCTTCAGGACCTTCTAAAGTAATAAAATTTGACATAGTAAAACTCCTATTTTTTGTAAATTGTTCTTCCTTTTAAAGCATGAGAAAGAGTAAGTTCGTCGGCGAAATCTAAATTAGCTCCCATTGGCAAACCATATCCTAAACGAGAAATAATTAAATCAGAAATATCTTTTAATATTTCTGAAATATATAAAGCGGTTGTTTCTCCATCAATTGTCGGGTCAGTAGCTAAAATAATTTCTTTAAAATGATTATTTTTAATTCTTTGAATTAATTTATTAATATTAATATCACTAGCGGTAATACCTTTACTTGGTGAAATACTTCCATTTAAAACATGATAAAAAGCATGTAAAGAAGATAATCTTTCTAAGGCGATAACATCTTTATAAGAGGTGACTACTACAAGAAGAGAATCATCTCTAGTGGAATCTAAACAAATTTGACATTTGTTATTTTCCATATAAGATCCGCATATTGGACAAATCGACAAATCTTTTTTAATGGCTTGAATACTATTAATTAATGAATCAACTTTTTCTGGATTCATTTTAATAAATTCATAAGCAATTCTTTCTGCTGATTTATTTCCAATTCCTGGTATTACTTTTAAGGCATTGGTTAAATTAGCAATCGTTTGTAATTCTTTCATTAAAAAGGCATCCTTAAGCCATTTGTCATACTGCTATTTAATTGTTCAAATGCTTCATCAACAAGCTTATTAGCTTCATTCATTGCTACTTTAATCATATCTTCGAGCATTTCTTTTTCTTCTGGATCAATAGCGTCTTTATCAATCTCTATTTGTTCAATTTGACGGGATCCTTTAATTTTAATTTTTATTGCTCCACCTGCACTAGAAACTTCAAAAGTAGTATTTTCTAATTCTTGTTGTTTTTTTTGCATTTCTTTTTGCATTTTTTGTGCTTGTTGCATTAATGCTTGCATATTCATAGTTTTATTCTCCTTTTAATTCTTCTGCGAGTAATTCAGTTTGGGTTTTTTGTGGTGTAGAATTTATTTTTACATCAATAGTTATTTCTCTAGCTGAAGGCAATTTATTAGCTTGTTGTAAGTTAGTAAATTTTTTAACTGCTTCAATATAATCTTGTTGACTCATACATAAAACAATACAATTTTCTCCATATAAAGCTTCGACTACTTTAGAAAAACCATATTGATTTTCTTTTAAATTAATTTTTGTGACATTACTTTTAAAGTTTGAATCAAAAACTACGGCTGATTTACAAACAATTCTAGGAGTTGTCATTTTCAATGTAGAGGCATATTTTCCAACTTTAGGATGAGTTAATAATTTATCGAGTAATTTCCAATTATTAACAATTTTGGTCTTTTCTTCTTTTGTAGCTTGAACCATAATATTTACAATATCATCAAGAGTGTAATTAATTGGTGTTCCTTCTTCAACAAAAGTGTTGACTGAACTAAAGGAAACATTAGTAAATGTTAAAGGTAAAACTTCTTCTTTTATTTCTTCGGTTTTAATTTCCTCTTTTTTCTCTTCTTGGATAATTGTAGGCTTTTTAACTTCCACAACTTTCTCAATAACTTTAACTTCTTCTTTTTTCTCTTCTTCATAAGAAGCAAGTTTTAAAAGAGTGATTTCAAATAAAGATAAAACATTGTTGACCATTTTAAATTGAGAATTAGCTTGTAATAAAGTATCAATCCAATAATTAATTTTTTTAACTGGTAAAGGTAATGAATCAACATCACTAATAGAAATAAATTTTAATAAACTTTCATCTTTAGTAGTTTGATAAATCAATAAATCTTTTAAGATATCTAATAAGTCTAAAGTTAAACGTTTAATATCAATACCATTTTCAGCAAAGGTTTGAATAGTAGAGGTTAAAGTAGAAATATCTTTTTTGTCGCAAGCAACTAATAAATTGATTTTTTCTTCTTTTGAAGATAAACCATACAATTCTTCGATTGTTTTTAAAGTAATATTATTTCCTTGATAAGCAATAACTTGATCTAACATTGATAAAGCATCTCTAACTCCACCATCAGCAAGTTTAACTAAACTAGAAAGAGCGTCATCATCCATTTGAATATGCTCGTTTTGTAAAATATCAAATAAACGATTATAAATATCACCATCACTAACTTTAGTAAAATCATATCTTTGACATCTAGATAAAATAGTTGGCATTAATTTATATGGTTCAGTAGTAGCTAAAATAAAAACTGTTTTTTCTGGTGGTTCTTCTAAAGTTTTTAATAAAGCGTTGAACGCTTCATTAGTCATCATATGAACTTCATCGATAATATAAACTTTATATTGACCTAAAATAGGAGCATATTTGACTTTAGAGACTAAATCCCTAATATCATCAATACCACGATTACTTGCAGCATCAATTTCAATAACATCTGGGTGTCTACCTTCAATTATTGCTCGGCAATTTTCGCATTCATTACATTGCTCACCAAATCCTTTTTCACAATTTAAAGCTTTTGCAAAAATTCTTGCCATGGTTGTTTTGCCTGTTCCACGAGGACCGCAGAAAAGATAAGCATGAGCAATTTTGTTTTCTTTTAATGCATTTTTTAATGTTTGAATAATATGTTTTTGTCCTGCGACTTCATCAAAAGTCATTGGACGATATGTTCTATATAACGCTTTGTATGACATCTT
>ULOZ01012643.1_pt1 | contig 19018 bp, 12 predicted proteins | sample 1953031 | NCBI WGS metagenome assembly ULOZ01 (sample SAMEA4835616, study PRJEB28245) | human gut metagenome | biome: gut microbiome; material: fecal sample | place: Denmark | collected 2008
ACTGCCACGCCATTTTTTGAGCATACTCCATAAGAAAGAGTCCTACCAGTTTTATCTGATATACATACTTCACCATCCATGCCATCAACAGTAGAATATGTACCCATTAAATTTTCATTATTATTAATTAGTAATTTTTTACCTTGATAAAGAATATATTGCTCATTTTTATTAAAAACAAAAATATAATCTTTAAAAGTAAATAATATTTCATTTTCACCCTTATTAACTTTAAATTCATTAAAAGGAAAATCTCTAACAAAAGCAAATTGACTTATTTCATCATTAAACTTCTTTTTTGGATCTTTTTCCACTCTAATAACACCATCTTTAATCACACTGATACGATAATCATCAATTAAAAATGTGTTATGGCAAATTGGTGAAGAATAAAATATTTTTTTCATACTGGCTCCTTTAAATAATTGCAAAATCTTCCATAGTAACTTGAGTATTTATATCATCAAAATTCATCTCTTCACCAATAAAATCTTCTTTATCGGCATGAACAAATTTTGCTTCATATATATCAGTGTATTTACCATCACTACGTGTTTCTCCAGTTGAATTAAATTTACAATACATCAACTTATCATTTTCAATATTAAAAGTAAATGTATCAACATTTTCTACCGTAAAAGTAGAAGCACGATAATGAATTTGTCCTTTTATTTCTAAGGATGTACCTTTTTTAGTTCCAGAAACATTAATTTGATATGTTTCACCACCATCTAGTCTATTATTACCTAAATTATACAAAGAAAATGCATTATAAATTTCTTTAATTTCTGGCCAATATAAAGGATTAGCATCTAAATAATCTCGAGAACTAGTGACACTATTTTTACTAACACAAGCAAAACTAGAAGTAATATATTTAGAGAAAATTCCTCCTTTAACAATTAAATCATCAATAACTTTACTAAAAATACGATAATTATATTTATCCCCTACAGGTTGATCATTTTTATCTGCAAGTTGAATATATCCATTATTATCAACAATATTATTTTTATAAGAGACTAATTTTCCAACAAAGTATGCATCACCAAAATCAGGGCGATCAGTATTAGCAAAATCAAATGCATTATGATATAACATAGAATAATTTATTTGTCTAACATGATTAGAATAAGCATAGATATTTCTAAAAATATTTAAAACTGTTTCATCTGGTAAATTACCATCTTCAAAAGAAGAAACATCAACAATCTTTTTAGGAGCATTATGGATACTATCTTCTTTAATATCATCTAAAGAATAGTAATTTCCATTATATTCAGTTCTATCCCCAAATTCTAAATTAGTAATAGTGTAAATAGCAAGTGAAGAAGTCCCTATTTCATAATCATCATCTAAAGAAGCAAACATACTTCTTTCTTTATACATAATTTTGTTAAAGGTATGAGTATTACTATTATATACAATTTCAAAATCAATAATATATGGTTTATAACTAGAATCACCTGCATAAGAAGAACCTATTTTATATGTTTCAATTCCTTCACTAGTAGTAATTTCTATTTTAGGAGTAGAATATCCACTTGTTTCAGGAAAATAAGTACTAGGATCACTAAAAGCAGATTGAGCCATCCCAATAATAGATAAATAATTAAAATATGTATCAAAAGAAGTAAAAGCATCTATTTCATAACAATTAACAAAAGAATCTTCATCTTTAATAAAATAATCATAAACATAATCATCTTTTAAATAGATTTGTCCTTTTGCAAGAGCAGTAGAACAATCTTTTGTAGTTTCCACCCCATCTAAACTAGTAACTTCAATATCATCATTAACAACATTATTATTAAATAATTTAAATTGATGTTTAGCATAATAATTGATAAGTCCAGTTTTAGGATTACCAGTTACTGCATATTTAGAATTATTATAAAAATTATAAGCATAATTTCGATCAGTAAAAGAATACGCGTTGATTTTATTTTCATCTATTTTACTTAATAAAGAAACTACTTTTTCTTGAGAAGCAACTTCCTCAGTAATTTGTTCATCACATCCAACAAATGAAATGATTGAAATTATTGAGATTAATAAATATTTCTTTTTCATAATTTATTTTTCCTTTTTAAATGTATAAACTGTTGTTATTGCAGAATCCAATGTAGAGTAATCATATTCAGAATCACCATCAATACCAATAAGATTTAATTCAATTTCACTTGCATCACTAGAAATTTTAAATGCTACATTTTGTTTAATAAGCGGCATAAAACTATCAACATATACTTTATAATCATCACCTAATTCAAATGAAGTAAAGGTAATAGTCTTATTTGTTTCATCAATAACAATATTAGATTTAATTTGGTAAATTTTACTTGAAAAACAAGATTCAAAAGAAAATTTTGCTTCTGTTTTAGAAATAATTTCTAATTTATTTGAATAACAATCTCCTCCTTCATAAATATCTTTACTATCTTTACATGAATACACTCCACCAATTAAATTATCCATAAATGAACCACCAGTTTGCTTTTTATTTACATTTATAACTAAAGTAGTGGAAACATCATTAATTTTACTTTTTGCTGTTATAACACATTTTCCTTCTTCTAAACTAGTGAAAGAATATGATGAACCATTATTAGTTAATGTTCCAACTCCTGAAGTAGTTACTTCAATTTCATTAGATGCATCATTAGGTAAAACTTTAAATACAATATTATCAATAGTTTCACCAACATTCATACTTGTTTCACTTACTTCTTGATCATTAATATATCCTTTGATTGCAGAAGGTAAACTGACACCAACATTAATAATTAATTCAGTTTTAATTCTATTTTTTGTAGAATAAATAGTTAATTTGCTAGTTCCAGATTTATTAATAATTATACCTTTTCCTTCATTATTAATAGTTGCCACGACTTTATTAGAAAGATCATCAATAATTAAGCTATCTATATAACTTGTTGCCATCTTTGGACTTTGATTTTCATAACTTATATAATATTGTTCACCCACGACAAATTCAGTTACCTTTTTACCATTTTTATCAACTAAAATTGGTGTATAACTAGTAAAATATAAATTTTGAGGATCTAAAGGATTAATTTCTTGAGTTTTAATTTCACCAAAAACATGACTATAAGTTAAACTATAACTTTCTATATAATTATCTTTATTGTTTAAAATATTATTTGTAAAATCAAAAGCGGTATTATCATAAATATAAGAAGTATTTTTAATAGTAATTAATGTTTCATTATCATCAAAAGTATATTCACTATGATTAAAATATACTTTTCCTTTACTTACAGAAGAAACTTTTTCATCAACAAAGAAAGTATCTGCTTTAATAACATTACCTTCTTGAGTAATTGATAAATTCTTTCTACCATCCATACCAAAATATAATGGTTTAGAGCCTTTACCAATTGAATTTTCATATAAACCAGTAAATTGGAAACGAGCAATTCTAGATAGACCCAAATGACTATTCATACTAAATTTTGTTGATTCATTTAAAGCATCACTTCTAGTAATTTGACTATTTTTATCACTAACAGAAGTAACAATTTGTTTCTTTAAAGGATATGTTAAATGATTTCCATCATTATCAATTTGATATTCATAATAATTACCATCTTCTGACATTCCTTTAAAAGTTTGATAATATATGTTTGTCATTTTACTAACTTTAGTTTCCGCACTAGTAAAAGTTGAAACACCAGTTGTAGAACCTAACATATAACGATCAGAAGTTGATTTATAAATATCATAATCTGTTTCTTGTACTAAATGTGTTCTATTTTCATAAACATCCAAAGTATTAATATCTAAATTAATTTTATAAGAAGCAATATCATTTTGATCTTCTTTATTAATAGAACTTTCTAAAAGATTAAGAACTTCTGAAATATCTTTTTCACCTTCATTAATAATTTTTACATTAAATTCCTTCTTTAAAGAAGTACCTTTTACTTTAAAAGTAACTAATAATGCATCCACCTTTTTTAACGTTTTTAAAGTATTATTTTCAAATGAACAATAACCATCTAAATTAAATTCACATTCAACAATTTCATCTTCTTTATTTGTGGAAGAAAAAGAAAAATTCAATTTATATTCTTTATTTAAAATTAATTTATAAAATAAAGTTCCATTAGAAGTAACTGTATCAACTTCACTAGCAAAACTAGCTTCAAAACTACTAACTGTTGATTCAATAACATTAATAGTTAATGTATCTTCTTTCTTACCATCATCACTAGAAGCAGTAATTGTACAAGTTCCTTTACTTTTTGCAGTAATTACTCCATTAAAAGAAACAGATGCAACCTTATCATCACTAGAAGAATAGTTAATTAAATCATTAGTGGCATTGCTAGGTAAAACTTTTACATTAAGCGCTAAAGTTTGACCAACTTTTAAAGTAGTCACTTCTTTATTTGTTATTTCAATAGATTCAACATGAATATCATTAACAATCGATGAAGTAGTTTGATTACTACTAGTAGATGGATTATTATCACATCCAACCATAAACATTGATAACAATGTTAATAAAATTAATCTTTTTTTCATATAAGCCTCCTTAAATTACAGAAATATGTAAAAAATCATCTAAAGAATCACCAACAATCAGTTTCAGGTTATCTTTAATAAATATATTATTATCTTGATTAAATCCTAAAGATAATAAGTAATTTTTATATTTTATAATATAATCATTATCCTTAACCATAGAGTAAATAAAGAAATCATTAGCATCATTTTCATAACAATCAAATCCATCAACACCATCAAATATTGAATCATATAAATAAGGAACTTTATTTGCTATTTCCTCTGAAAATGATTTAACTAACTCTTTATATATCCATCCATTTAAATAATCTTTCCATGTTGAAGTAGTAGAAGGAATAGATTTATTAAGATTATTAATTAAAGTTTCTGGAATAACAAAATCACCATAAGTAAAAGTTAATTTTTCATTTCCAGTAAACCCATTTCCTCCATAAGTATATTCTAAAGAAGAAATGCTACTATCAACAATATTCATTCTCAAAGAAGATGGATCAATAAATAATGGATAAGAAATAATTCCTAAGCTATCACCTAAATTAATAATATCACCTGTTGTGTATAAATAATTATCTTTTTTTAAAAGAATTTCACTAGAAATAGAAAAATTAACAATTTCATTAATTGATTTACTAATTTGTTTATTTAAAGTGACATTATAGGAATCATCAAAACTAAAACAATATGTCTTATCATCTTTTTGATAATAAACTTCTGCCTTTTCTAAACCATTTTTTTCACCGTCAGAAATATAATAAGTTTCTTTAATAAAATAATTATCTTTTTTACTTAGATAAGTTTTTCTTCCACCTTCCCAAGCTGAATCAATACTTTCAATTACAAATGAAGATGAATTAACCTTATTTAAATATGATTTAATTTCTTCATCATCTTTAGAAGGAGTTTTTTTACTTACATCAGTAATGATATTAGCTTCATTAACAGAAGTGTCTATACGATAATAAAAGAATTCACCAGTATCTTTATCTTGCATAATTCCTGTAAAAAAATGCATATTAGTTACTTTATTATCATTTACTTCCACTTGAATTTTTAAGCATTTATATTTAGCAAATATATTTGCTTGAGTAATTGAATACGCTAAAGCCTGCGCGGATGAACCAAGATAAATATAATAACGATCATCATTATTAAGTTTTCTAAATTTATCTAATTCAAATCCATCCTTACCCACTAATTTAAAAGAAGAATATTTTTTAGTAGTATCTTGATTAACAACTTCATTTTTACCATTAACACCAATTAGTTTTAAATCATTATCATTAATCTTTTTATATGTTTCTACATAAGGAACATTTTCTTCATTAATAGTGGTTATTCTAATATAAGAAGAATATAAATCAACATTACTATAACCATGTAATAACGCTCTATTATAATCTAAAGTATAATCATAAATTGCTGAAATAAATGAAACATCAGTAAATAAATTATTTGCTTTATTTTCAAGTGTTTCCGTTGGCTTAGACCAATCATTTAAAAACTTATCAACACATTCTATCGAAGAAGTCAAAACATTTTTTATCGCAACTTTTCCACCTTCTGGAGTATAATATCTTTTCGTTAAAACATCTTGATATTGTAACTCAAATGTTAAATTATTATTTTCTAAATAAAATACAACTTGACTAAGACCAGAAGAAAAATCTAATTGAGATGATAATTTTTCGATTAAATTAGTATTATTTGAATAATACTTATCATCAATTTTTTCAAAAGAAATGCCATTTAAAGATAAATCTGATAATTTATTAATAAAAGCTAATGAAGTTAACTCTTGACGAGTTTGCTCTTCATTAAAAGTTTGACCTTTTAATTCAATTTCATTATTCTCTACAATTTGATAATCATAAGCATATACTTTATCATCTAAAGCATTTAATAACATCGCTCCATTATTTAAATAGCCAATATAATAATACTTACTAGTAATCACATCTTGAAAAGTATTTTCACCTAAAACATATTCTAAAGTAAAATTGCCTTGTGTCATTTTGTTTAATGTATCAAGAATATAATCTCCATTAAAATTATTTATTGATTCACTTGAGTCACTATCAAAAGATGATGAAGAAACTTCGCAACCAGTAAATAATAAGCAAGGAATTAATAAAAACAAACTTTTTCTTTGCATAACTTTCTCCTAATCATATAATGATTAGAGCATATAAAAGAAAAAAAAGCAATTTAATTTGCTTTTTCTTCAAATTCTATTCCCCTTTTAATTCAAAAAGAATATCTCTAAGTTCAGAAGCCTTTTCAAAATCAAGATTTCTAGCCGCTTCACGCATTTGTTTTTCCACTTGTTTAATATAAGATTCTTTTTCTTTACGAGTCAGTTTATTAGATTTATTAGTAACTTTATCTTTAATTTTTAAAGGTAAACGAATTTCTTTAATAATTGTTTTTGGAGTTATATGATGCTCAAGATTATATTCTTCTTGAATCTTTCTTCTTCTGGAAGTTTCTTCAATTGCTTTTTGCATTGAATCAGTAACTTTTGAAGCATACATAATAACCTTACCATGCTCATTTCTAGCGGCTCGACCAATCACTTGAATTAAAGATCTTTCACTTCTTAAAAAGCCTTCTTTATCAGCATCTAATATACAAATTAAAGATACTTCTGGAATATCTAATCCCTCTCTTAATAAGTTAATACCTACTAAAATATCATATTTACCTTTTCTTAAATTATAAATAACTTCTGTTCTTTCTAAGGTTTTAGTTTCATTATGTAAATAAACAACTTTTAAACCTTGCTCTTTTAAATAAGAAGTTAAATTTTCTGCATCTTTAATTGTCATAGTGACAATCATTACTCTTTCATGATTATCAATAACTTTTTTGGCTTCTCCAATAATATCATAAACTGGATTTTCAACATTTCTTACATCAATTAAAGGATCAAGAAGTCCAGTAGGACGAATAATTTGTTCGACAACTTCTCCACCAGTTTGTTCTAATTCATAATCCCCTGGAGTAGCGGAAGTACAAATAATTTGATTAATTTTGCTTTCAAATTCTTCAAAATTTAATGGTCTATTATCTAAAGCAGAAGGAAGTCTAAATCCATATTCAACTAAAGTTTCTTTTCTTGCTCTATCACCATTATACATACCTCTTATTTGAGGTAAACTAACATGGCTTTCATCAACAATTAACAAATAATCTTTTGGAAAATAATCAAATAAAGTAAAAGGTGTTTGACCTGGCTTTCTTTTATCAATATGACGAGAATAATTTTCAATACCTGGGCACATACCAAATTCAAGTAAAGTTTCCATATCACGATTTGTTCTTTGTGATAATCTTTCTTCTTCTAAATATTTTCCATTAACATGAAAATATTCTAATCTTTCTTTTAATTCTTCTTTAATAGTTTGAACCGCTTCATTAATTCTTTTTTGTGTAGAAGCATGTTCATGGCTAGGGAAAACTGGATATTCTTCATACATATGAATAATTTCACCTGTTAAAGGATTAACTGCAACAAGTTCTTCAATAGTATCAAATTCATCTAATAAAATTTTAATAACATATTCACTTGTTGAAGAGGGCGCAATTTCAATAACATCACCATTAACTCTAAAAGTACCTGGTGTTAAATCCAAATTATTCCTAGAATATTGATTATCAACTAATTTATTAATTAAATCTTTACGATCAATTTCTTCACCTTTATGTAAAAAGAAAACTAAAGATTGATATTCTTGAGGATCACTTAATCCATAAATAGAGGCCACTGATGCAACAATAATTGTATCACTTCTTTCTAAAACCGAATTAATCGCTGAAGCTCTCATAATTTCAATTTCTTCATTCATCACAGCATTTTTTTCAATATAAGTATCAGTAGAAGGAAGATATGCTTCTGGTTTATAAAAATCAAAGTTTGAAACAAAATATTCCACCCGATTATGAGGGAATAATTCTTTAAATTCAGCGTATAATTGACCTGCTAAAGTTTTATTATGTACTAAAACTAAAGTAGGTTTATTAATTCTATTAATAACATTAGCCACTGTAAAAGTTTTACCTGTACCAGTTGCTCCAAGTAAAACTTGAAATTTTTGTTTTTTATTTAATCCATCAACTAATCTATCAATGGCTTGAGGTTGATCACCTGTTGGTTTATAAGAAGATATCAATTCAAATTTATTTTGTTTCATTCTTTTTTCCTACTTTATTAAGTTCTTGTAAAGCTTTAAAACCTTCTCCTCTAACAGAAGACGCTTTAGTGACTGTAACAAAAGCAGAAGGATCAACTTTAGCAATAATATCCATCAAAATATAGTATTCTCTAATATCTAAAGTAACTTGTAAAATATTTACTTCATCTTTAGTGTATCCACCTATTCCATTAATAATGGTTGAACCTCTTTCTAATTCTTCAATAACAAAACTATTAATTTCTTCATTCTTTTTAGAAATAATATTAACAATCATATTAGATTCACTATCAAACAAACGATTAATCATAATCGATGCTACAAAAGCAGAAATTATCCCAATTAAAGTAACTGATAAATTCTTAGAAAAAATAAAACCAATTAAAATAATTGCCGAATCAATAATAAATGAAACATGGGAAGTTTTAAAACCAAAGAATTTTTGTAACGCTAAAATAATGACATCTACCCCACCAGTTGATCCACCACCTAAAAAAGTTAAACCAACACCAGTCCCTACTAATACTCCACCAATTAACGCAGCAATAAAAATATTAATTGATCCACTAACCTCACTTAAACTACCTAAAGTTAAAAAAGTATTTTCATGAAGAAAAGTTCCAAGCATTACCGAAAAAGGATAAACAATTGCCGAAATTACTGTTTTTAAAGCAAATTTTGTACCTAATAATAACCACCCTAAAAGAAAAAATGTCCAAGTTAAAATAGTAATAAACATTTCCTTATCTAAAGAATGAAATATTTCATTAAAAATAATTCCAAGCCCAGAAATACCACCAGAAACAATATCATAAGGAACTAAAAATAAACCTGTACTAATCCCTAAAATAAAAGATCCTAATATACATAAAAAAATTCTTTTTATTAATAATTTTTTTTCTTTAGTTAGTTTCATTATTTTTAACCTCATATTTTAAATACGCATTAATAAATTCATCAATATTACCATCTAAAACACTTTTAACATCAACTGTTTCATAATTTGTTCGATGGTCTTTTACCATTTTATATGGACAAAAAACATAAGATCTAATTTGACTTCCCCATTCAATATTTTTTTGTTCACCTTGAATAGAAGAAATCTTCTTTTTTTGTTCTTCTTGTTTCAATAAATATAAACGTGATTTTAAAATTGATAATGCCGTTTCACGATTTTTAATTTGATTTCTTTCATTTTGGCAAGTTACAACAATTCCTGTAGGAATATGAGTCATTCTAACTGCAGAATCAGTTTTATTAACATTTTGTCCACCCGCTCCAGAAGAACGATATGTATCAATTTTTAAATCTTTTTCATCAATAGTAATATCTATATTATTAGAAATTTCTGGAGTAACCTCCACTGAAGCAAAAGAAGTATGCCTTCTTCCTGATGCATCAAAAGGAGAAATTCTTACTAAACGATGTACTCCTTTTTCTGATTTTAATAAGCCATAAACATTTTTACCTTTAATCATGAAAGAAACACTTTTAAGTCCTGCTCCATCACCTTCAAGATAATCAATCATTTGAATTTTAAAATCATGTTGTTCTGCATAACGAACATACATTCTATAAAGCATTTCTGCCCAATCTTGTGATTCAGTTCCACCCGCTCCAGGATGAATATCAATAATTGCATTACTATCATCATATTCACCCACAAGCAAAACATCTATTGAAAACTTATTAAATTCTTTTTCAATAGATTCAACTTCACTTGAAAGAATTTGATGAAGTTCTTCATCATAACTATCTTTAAGTAATGTATATGTTTCTTCGAGTTCATTAATACTAGTTAAAAAAGATTTATATCTATTAATTTTATCGTTAATAGAATTAAATTGATTAATCTTTTTTTGTGCTTCTCTTAAATTATCCCAAAAGTGTTCACTATTAATTTCTTTATCTAATTCACTAGATTTTAATGCTAACTTATCGAGGTCAAAGAGAATCACCTAACTCATAAAGTGAGCCTTTAATTTTTTCAATAATACTCCTTACTTCAAAAAGTTCTAACATTATTTATCTTCTCCTTTATTTTCAGGATTATTAGCTTCTTCTAATTGTTTCTTTTCTTCAGCAATTTCTGCTTCTGTTTTAACTCTTACTTGCGCTCTAATTAAACCTAAAGTAACTTCATCAGAAATAGTTTCAATCATTTCATCAAACATTTGGAAACCTTCTCTTACGTAATCTTGTAAAGGGTTAGTTTGTGCATAACTTCTTAAATGAATACCTTCTCTTAATTTTGACATTGAATCAATATGAGTTGTCCAGTTACGATCAATTCTTGATAAAGCAACCATTTTTTCAACTTGATCAGCAGCTCCTTCAGGCCAAGTATTTCTTTTTTGATTATAATAAGATAATAATAAAGCAGCAATATCATCAGTAGCTTCATCTAATGGAGCATCAGTATAACCTTCTTCATTAAATGAACCTTCTGGTAAATATTTAGGTTCAAGATTTGCCTTTAATAATTTACCATCTAAGAATTTTTCTCTTTCTTCACCATTTAAAGAAGCATTAACAATCTTTTTAGCGGTATTATGGAAATATTCACAAATAGTATCATAAATACTATCAGAATATAAAACCTTATCTCTTTGTTCATACATAATTTTTCTTTGTTGTCTTAAAACATCATCATAATCCATCAAAGATTTACGAGTATCAAAGTTTTGACCTTCAATTTTCTTTTGTGCAGAAGTAATCGCATTTGTTACCATCTTGTTATTTAAACCTTCATCACCTAAAGATAAGAAAGCATTTCTTAACATATCAGAACCAAATCTTAAAATAAGTTCATCATCACAACATACAAAGAATCTAGAATATCCTGGATCACCTTGACGTCCAGAACGACCTCTTAATTGGTTATCAATACGTCTTGCTTCGTGACGTTCAGTACCAATAACACATAATCCAGCAGCATGATGAACATCAGCAGTATCTTTAATTTCTCTTACTCCAGGACCAAGTTTAATATCAGTACCACGACCAGCCATATTTGTAGCAATTGTAATTGCTCCCATTTGACCAGCTTGTTCAATAATATGAGCTTCCCTTTCATGGTTTTTAGCATTTAAAACTTCATGAGGAAGACCTTCTTTATTTAATAAATTAGATAACATTTCACTTTTTTCAACTGAAACAGTACCAACAAGAATAGGTTGACCTAAAGCGTGACGTTTTTTAATTTCATTAACAATAGCCTTATATTTAGCTTCTTCAGTTCCATAAACCATATCAGTATCATCACATCTAATTAATGGTTTATTAGTTGGAATGACCACAACATTCATATTATAAACTTTTTGGAATTCTTCTTCTTCAGTTTTAGCAGTACCAGTCATACCAGCAATCTTATCATATAAACCAAAGAAGTTTTGATATGTAATAGTAGCCATAGTAATAGTTTCTTGTTTAATCTTCACATTTTCTTTAGCTTGAATAGCTTGTTGAAGACCATCAGAATATTCTCTTCCTTTTAATACACGGCCAGTGAATTGATCAATAAGATGAATTTCACCATCACTAACCATATATTCAACATTTCTTTTCATAACATAATTTGCTTTTAAAGCTTGTTGAATTCTATGAACTAAATCTTGGTTAGCAGGATTAGAAGAGTCGTAAATATTCTTAACACTAAAAGCTTTTTGAGCAGCATCAACACCACTATCAGTTAAAGCACAAGTTTTAGTTTTAATATCAATTGTAAAATCTTTTTCTTTTCTTAAAGATTTAACAAATCTATCAGCAAAAATATAAGTTGAAGCGGAAGCTCTTTCACCACCAGAAATAATTAAAGGAGTTCTTGATTCATCAATTAAAATAGAGTCAGCTTCATCAACAATTGCATAATGAAGACCTCTTAAAACACGTCTTTCAATTGTTTGAGCCATATTGTCTCTAAGATAATCGAAACCTAATTCTGAGTTAGTTGTATAAGTAATATCTGCTAAATAAGCTTGCTTTTTACCATTTGTATCTTTTTCTCTTAAGTTAACATCAACTGTTAATCCTAAAAATTGATATACTTTTCCCATTAATTCACAGTCTCTACTTGCTAAGTATTCATTAACAGTAACTACGTGAACACCCTTACCTTCTAAGGCATTTAAATAAACAGGCATTGTTTCAGTTAAAGTTTTACCTTCACCAGTTTTCATTTCTGCTACATCACCTTGATGTAAAACAATACCACCCATAACTTGAACTTTAAAAGGAAATTCATTTCTTACTCTTTTACAAGCTTCTCTAACAACTGCAAAAGCTTCTGGAAGAATATCATCAAGAGTTTGTCCTTCACTTAATAAATCCTTAAAATAAGGAGTTTTATTTTTTAATTCTTCATCGGATAATTTTGCCATTTCATCTTCATAAGATAAAACCTTATCCGCAATACGTTCAATTTTCTTTAATCTTCTTGCATCAATTCTTAATAACTTATCTAAAAAACTCATATTCAAAAGTTCCTTTCTTAATAAACGTTTATTTAAATTATACATTATATAACTTTATCTTAAAAGATAAAGAATAAGAAAAGTAAATTAAAATTTGCTTAAATAAGCATAAAATACGAATTTTTTATTAATTTTTAACATTATTTCTAATAATTTTGAATTATAGTTTTTAAAAAGAGTTGATTTACCATATTTATAATAAAGTACAACCAACTCTTTGTTTTATATAACTATTATTTTGTTAATGATTTTTATTTAAATAAAAAAGATATTCCTAATAGCAAAATAGATGTAATTAATAATCCAATATCACAATTTTCTAAATTACTATAGCCAGTTTCATAATCAAAATTATCTGACATAGTATTAGTTATTTTCCAACATAAATTGAAAAATGTTTTTGGTGCAATCCATGCAAATAAATGCATAATAAATGAAGTAAATGCAAGAGCTACAAATAACAACCTATCATCTAAATAATTATTAATTAGATTATTAATTGCAAAAATTGAAATTATTATAAATATAATTGTTAATAATATTTTTAATGCTTTTTTCATTAAAATCTATCTCCTATATAAACCTTGTAAGTTGCATTTTATCTAAATTTATTAACAACAATTGCAATTAACCAAAGAATGCCCAAAACTAATCCTAATAATACAAACATTGTAATACCTCCGACTATTGCGTGTTTAAATGTCATTCCTTCAGGATTGTTTCCAAAAGCAGCAGAGATTGACATTAATAAACAATATAGACAATATTTAATAAATTCCCACATAGTTTATATCCTCCTAAAAATATTTATTATTTAATTTTATTTATTCCTTTTTCAGCAAGCAATTTATATTGTTTTTTTAAATTAATTGTTAATATATCCTTATACTTTGAATTAGTAAATTTTATCCAATTCATATCTTCATCATTAATTAATTCTTTAAAAAATTCTAAATACTTATTATCTTTCTTATTAACAATACATTTTAAAGCAACAAGTGAACACCAATATTTACAATCTTCATTTAGTTCACCAAGCCATGCTTTAGGTATTAGATTTTCTTTTTTAATAAGATTAAAAATAATATTATCAATTTTTTCAATATTTGCTTTTGCTAGCATTTTAATTATTGGTTCTGCCGATTGTGTCATAGGGCAAGAAATAATACTTTCATACAAATCAATATATTCTAAAGCATTAATTTTAGCCATAGTATCACAAATATGAATTAAATACATTTCATCTAGAGGAACTTCATAAACATCATTAATAAAAGAATGATATATTTTTACTAAATATGGAATACTATCCTTATAATATTTGTCACATAATGAACTTAAAATAAAAATTTTATTATAAACGCTTGAAAATAATTCACTATACTTTAAAATCACTTCTAATATTTCTATTTTGTTTTCTTTAAAAGGACATACATCATAATATTGAAATTTCAATTTTACTTTATATTTTTTTAGTTCTTTATTTAAAGCTTTTAATATATCAAGATCTTTATTTTTTATCATTTTCTTTCTCCAAATTTGCCATGGTAAATACTTTATCGCATATGCAGATGCTTTCAACGCTGAAGAAACTTTAGTTTCTAATCTAACATATATTATATTAGTGCCATATCCCATACTTAAATATCTATTTAATTAATCGAGTATGCTTTATAGAAAAGTAAATTATTAATTTTTTTAACAATATTTTACCTTCCATGCTGTCTTTCAAAGATCCATTCCAAATAGCAATAAATGATATACTCCCAACATATAATCTTTAACATAATCCATCAATGCTAATGAATTAAAAATGGCATTTAATGAACATAAAATATATTTCATTGTTTTGTAGTTTTTCCATACATATCACCTGTTATACAACCAAATGTAAAAATAAATACTGCTACAATTCCTAATAAGATAATTGCTTTTGTAACATCTTTATATAGTGAAATAACAAATATAATGACTGATAAAACAAACAAACAATAACCTATTACTTCAGTTATAAATGTTTTTTTAGAAATAATATGTTTTTCCTTGGAATACATAATTATAAAGAATAATTTATGCTTGAATTCAAAGAAACTTTTTTGTTTATTATATAAAAATTCATACTTATCAACTGAATAAATATTCACAAATGATACAAATAGAATTAATGATAAAAAGAAATATGAGGCAATAATAGTGCCTAACATATCAGAATCCAATAAAATTTCCGTTTGGGTTAAGACTTGAGCTAAGTCTAGCATAAATGCCTCCTCCTATACCTCCAATGAAAATACCTGGAAGTGTCATTTTAAGCAAACTTTCCATTCCAACCATACCAACAACATGTTTTAATGCATTTTTACCTGCAAATGCAATAAATGCAGAAGTTGTTTGACCTTGCATCCAACCATTTTTTCCAATCTTTCCACATATTGCTCCAACGCCAGCATTAAAAATTAATCCGCCTAATGTAATTTTTCCACCACTCATTGCTTGTGTTCCAGCATAATTAGCCATGTTTAGAACAGAGTTAATACCCATTTGAATTCCTACTCCTAAAGGACTCGATGCAACTGCTCCACTGATAGCACCAGTTAAAGTACTCATTAAAAATGCATTTGCAAAATCATTGATATTTCCACCTGAAACAGCAGTTGAAATACCAGCACCAATACCACCAGTTGCAGCTCCGATAGCTGCTCCTGCCAATACTACAGATAAGGTACCACCAGTAAAAATTGAACCAACTATGCAACCCGCAATAATAGCAACGCCACCAACAATTTTTAATGTTGTAGATAACCACTCAGGCATATGTCCGGATCCATCAGAATAATTCACAGGATCATTATTACAATAAGAATATAAATTTAATCCATTAACATTTTCAGGATTTAAATATTCTAATGAATCTGGTGAAATAAATCTTCCAATTTCAGGATCATAATATCTACTTGTTAAGAAATATAATCCTAATACTCTATCATAGTAATATCCTCTATATCTAAATGGATTCAAATTACCAACTGACGATTCATCTAAATCTTCTTCAAGTGTTGACGTTAATACTTTATGTCGTCCATATGCATCATATACATATTTATTTACTAAATTACCATCTTCATTATATATAGCGGTGATATCACCTTGAATATTTCTTTGATAAAAATATCTAGCTCCATTATAAATAAAACAAACTAGTCTTTCAAGAATGTAAATAAAAGTTAACTTGTTGTCTGACAAAATTCTATTACCATCTAAAATGGTAAAAAACATATCATATGGGTGTCTATTTATTCTTCTTTCAAAAAACATTCCATCAAAATTTCTTCTAATATAAGAATATCTATTATCAAAGTTATATAAAGTACCATCTTTATTCCATCTAACATCCATGCCTTTATATGTTGTAGGTCTTCCCATATCATCATAAATAAAGTTTTTATCATTATATTTAATCAATTGATCATTTAAACTATCCTTTTTATACAAAAATGTATCAACATTTAATGGATCAAATAAATCATTATCTAAGCTATATTTATATTCTTTTCTTAATAAAATATTTCCTCGTTTATCATATTTATAAACAATAGTTTTATCTAATAAAGGATTATCTTCTCTTATTAAGCGGTTTAATGAATCATAATGATATCTTGTTTCTTCTTCGTTTGTTATAACTTTAATAATGTTTCCATTTATATCATATTCATAAGAATTTGTTTCTATAGTATTTTCTTTAAATAATACATTATGTTCTTTAATTAAAGAAAGAGCATTGTCTTCACTAGTCAAATACTCATATTCATCTTTAATAAATTCATTATTATTTAATTTTAAATTTTGAGAATTTATTCTATTTAAAGAATCATATTTGAATTCTTTATCAATTAAAAAATCATCAACACTTAAATTAACTTTTTCTAATAAAGATTTATTATTTTCATCATAAATATAATTATAATTTAATTTATGAGAGTTATAAGAATTTGTTTCTTTAATTAATCTATTTCTTGTATCGTAAGCAAGAGTTTTTGAATATCTGGAAGAATCAACTTCACTTATAACATTATTATATTTATCATATTCATAAATTTTGTTTACAGAAGAATCACTACATTTAATATTTGTAATATTATCATTTTTATCATAAGTATATGATTTATAACTAGAATCTTTGTATTCTCTTTTTAAGTAACCATCAATATCATAAATTTTGCTACTTACAAAACCATTATTAAAAGTATTTGTTATTTTTGAACCAAAATAAACATTTGCTTCTTGTAATGTGAAATTATCATCATATTTTGTATTAACATATTCATTATCATTAATTAATATTGATGTTCTTCTTCCTTGCTTATCATATTTATAATCTACTTTAAATCCATCATGTTCAATAGATGTTAATAAATTTCTTTTATAATTAAATCTATTTACACTATTAATTCCATCAACATCACTAGATATTGATAGCAATTGATTTGTATTAAAATCATATCCATAATTAATAACCGTTTTGGAAGGAGAAATAACTTTAGTTTTTAATCCTCTAGTGTATTTTATTTCAGTTGAAGGAACTAATCCATTTTTATCATTTAATACACCATCTAAATTAATGACATTACCATTTTCATCATATTCATATCTTTGTTTTAAACATAATGTTGGTTCTTTTTTATTATATTCTTTTTTAACTAATAATTGTCCTAAACCATTATATTCACATTCAACAACATTGCCTAAATAATCTTCTTGGTAAGTTAAATTATTATTCGCGTCATAATTAAATTTTGAAACCATTGTTTCTTTATGCTCAATATCTAGAGTAGTAACTATTGTTGGGTTATCATTTTGATAATCAGAATATGTTATTTCACTTAATCCATTTATACTTTTAATTAAATGATTGTTTTTATCATAACTATATTTATGACCATTTATTCTAGTAATAAACATTGAAGTAATATTTTCAAGAGTGGTGCTATTATTAGATCTTAAAATTATTTTTTGACCTTTTGGAACAATAAATGTACAAACAATCGTATTTTTATATTCATAAAATGTTTGAGAAACATTTTTTAACAATGTTTCATTTTCATTCAAAATATCAAAATTAAATTCAATACTTTTTTTGTTTTCTAAAGAATCAGTATGTTCAATCACATAAGCAAAAAAGCCAGTGATATTATCTTCTTTTTCAATTACAAATGATGTAGAAAATCCACTTTCTTTAATATCCATTATTAAATCAGTTTTTTTATTAAAAGAGTATTTCCCAAGACAATATTGACCATCATAGTCACTAATTACATAATTATTTTTATGATCAACACTCTTTATTAATCTTCCTGCACTATCAAATTGATATAAATTAGTTTTCTTATATTGATTATTATGAATTTTAGTAATATTTTCTGTTGTTAATCCATTTTCAAAAGTATAAGTAAAAACATTGCCTTTTGACATTGTTCCACTAAAAGGATCATTAATTTCATCAATTTCACCAGTGAAGTATTCTTCAATTTTATTAACTTTTTTACTTGAATCAATATATAGTCTAACAACTTTACCATAAATATCATTAATATAAAATATATTGTTAGAATTAATAAACTGATATTGATTATCATTTATTGTTAATGATAAGGAACCATATCCATTAGTAGAGCCATTATTTAATTTAACAACTCGTCCAAACTGATCAATAATTCTACACAAGAAATTATTATCATCGTATTCAAATTTTATTTTCTCTAATTTACTTTCTACACTTAAAATTTTATCTCTATCATTTCCACTTCC
>ULOZ01021873.1_pt1 | contig 18984 bp, 9 predicted proteins | sample 1953031 | NCBI WGS metagenome assembly ULOZ01 (sample SAMEA4835616, study PRJEB28245) | human gut metagenome | biome: gut microbiome; material: fecal sample | place: Denmark | collected 2008
AGTATGTACAGGAAGTGCAAGTGCATTTTCTGAGGAGCTGGCTACAAAGCCTGAGGTTGAAGCACTTATTGATAAATGGGACAGTGCTTCCAATTAAACAAACGGTATCAAAAAGGTTGATATAAATAATTAATATATTCTATTAGGAGGAATGATGTATGACAATCAGGGATTTGTTGGCAGCTGAGAGTATCAATTTAAATGGTACGCCTGCCGGAAAAACCGAAGCATTGAATCAGTGTATTGATTTGATGGCAAAAAGTGGCAAAATAGCCGATGTGGAGAAGTATCGCAAGGGTGTTTTTGCAAGAGAGGAGGAAGGCACAACAGGAATTGGAATGGGTATAGCAATTCCTCATTGTAAGTCTGATGCTGTTACTAAAGCAGGTCTTGCGGCAATGGTTGTAAAGGACGGGGTTGACTTTGAATCACTCGACGGTACACCTGCAAAGATTATTTTCCTTATCGCTGCACCAAACACAGAGGACAATGTGCATCTTCAGGTGCTCAGCAAGCTCTCTGTTATGCTGATGGACGAGCAGTTTACAAATTCTCTTATCAATGCCGGCTCAGTAGATGAGTTTTTAAATATCATCGACAGTGCTGAAAAGGCAAAGGATGAGAAGGAGGCTGCAAAGGAGACAAAGGAACCTGTTGAGGTGAAGAAGGACGATGTATTTATCGTTGCAGTTACAGCCTGTCCTACAGGAATTGCCCATACTTATATGGCTGCTGAGGCTATTGAGAAAAAGGCCAAGGAGCTGGGATATCAGGTAAAGGTTGAGACAAGAGGCTCAGCCGGAGCTAAAAATGTACTCACAGATGATGAGATTGCAAAGGCTACCGGTGTTATCGTTGCATGTGATACAAATGTGCCTACAGACCGTTTTGACGGAAAGAAGGTTATTGAGTGTCAGGTTTCTGACGGAATAAATAAGACAGAGGAGCTCGTAAAGAGAATTGCTGCCGGTGATGCTCCTGTATTTAAGGCATCAGGTAAAAAAGAGGCTTCACATTCATCTATTGGTGGAAAGGAGAGCATTGGACATCAGATTTACAAGCATCTGATGAACGGTGTTTCACATATGCTTCCGTTCGTAGTTGGTGGTGGTATCCTTATCGCAATCGCGTTCCTTATCGATGGATTCAGTGTTGACCTTAATTCACTGCCGGCTGACCAGAGAGCAAATTTCGGTACTATTACACAGGGCGCAGCATTGTTTAAGGGAATCGGTGGAACAGCATTTGGATTTATGCTTCCTATCCTTGCAGGCTTTATCGCTATGAGTATTGCTGACCGTCCGGGTCTTGCAGTTGGTTTCGTAGGCGGTTCAATCGCAGCAAACGGTACATCAGGCTTCCTTGGAGCACTGGTTGCAGGTTTCGTTGCAGGATATATTGTAAATCTCTTAAAGAAGATATTCTCTAAGCTTCCTGAGAGTCTTGATGGTGTGAAGCCGGTTCTTCTTTATCCGCTGCTTGGTATATTCCTCATAGGCGTTATAATGCAGTTTGTAGTTGAGCCTCCAATCGGAGCTTTAAATACAGCTATCAACAACGGTCTTAATGGACTTAACGGTGCAAGCGCAGTAGTTCTCGGAGTACTTCTCGGAGGAATGATGGCAATAGATATGGGTGGCCCTGTAAACAAAGCCGCTTATGTATTTGGTACAGCTTCAATCGCTGCCGGAAACTACAATATCATGGCAGCAGTTATGATTGGTGGTATGGTTCCACCACTCGCAATCGCTCTTGCAACAATCTTCTTCAAGAACAAGTTCACAGCAGAGGAGAGAAAGGCAGGACCTACGAACTTTATCATGGGATTATCATTTATCACAGAGGGTGCAATCCCATTCGCAGCATCTGATCCGCTTCATGTCCTTCCGGCATGTGCAGTTGGTTCAGCAGTGGCAGGTGGACTTTCAATGGCATTTGGATGTACACTCATGGCACCTCACGGAGGAATCTTCGTAGTACCTACAATCGGAAATCCGTTAATGTATCTTGTAGCATTAGTAATCGGAGCCTTCATTGCATGTGGATTACTCGGATTACTCAAGAAAAAAGTAAGTGAATAAGCAATCCTCAATTATCATTTAATCCAATCTATAAACTAATCAACAAAGGCACTGCTTCGGCGGTGTCTTTGTTGTTATGTTGTTATACAAAAATTAAAAATATAAACATTCTCTGAAATAACAGCCTCATGCCTTGACGAGTGAATTTTCGAAGCTTAAAGTAGTATTAGGATGAAATAGTAAGTCATAAAAAGCAATTATTTATGAGACTTAAATATAAAAAACAGTGAGGAAAATCATGGGTAAGGTTATAGGTATAGATTTAGGAACAACAAACAGCTGTGTGGCAGTATTGGAGAACAATCAGCCGGTAGTCATAACTAACAGCGAGGGTCAGAGAACAACTCCGTCTGTAGTGGCTTTTACAAAGAATGGAGAGCGACTGGTTGGCGAGGCTGCAAAGAGGCAGGCAGCAGTCAATGTGGACAGGACATTTTTCTCAATAAAGAGACAGATGGGAAGCGATTTCAGGGCAAAGGTGGACGGAAAGCTGTATTCAGCTCCTGAGATTTCTTCTATGATTCTCAGAAAGCTGAAAAAGGATGCAGAGGACTATATTGGAGAGGCAGTGACAGACGCTGTAATCACAGTTCCTGCATATTTTTCGGATGCGCAGAGGCAGGCAACTAAGGATGCAGGAAGGATTGCGGGGCTTAATGTGCTTCGAATCATAAATGAGCCAACCTCTGCGGCACTCGCATACGGACTGGACCACGGACAGCAGCAGAAAATTCTTGTCTACGACCTCGGAGGAGGAACCTTCGATGTGTCTGTTATCGAAATAGGGGACAATCTGATAGAGGTGCTTGCCACAGCCGGTGATAATCATCTGGGTGGAGATGATTTTGATGAGAGAATCACGAATTATCTTGTCACAGAGTTTTACAGACAGCAGAATGTGGATCTGAGAAAGGATAATACTGCTATGCAGCGTGTCAGGGAGGAGGCTGAGAAGGCAAAAAAGGTGCTTTCATCCTCATCCTCAACCACTATCAATCTGCCATTTATCACCACTGTAAAGGGACAGCCGGTCCACATGGAGATGAACCTCACAAGGGCTGAGTTTAATGAGATAACAAAGGATCTGGTGGAGAGAACTGCTATTCCTGTCAATCAGGCACTTTCAGATGCGGGGATTTCCGCAGCAGAGCTTGGAATGGTGCTGTTGGTAGGAGGCTCGACACGTGTGCCGGCTGTTGTTGAGGAGGTCAGAAGAATTACAGGAAAAGAGCCTTCACATAACCTGAATCCTGACGAGTGCGTGGCACTCGGTGCAGCAGTACAGGGTGGCAAGCTCGGTGGAGCAATTGTCGCAGGCAGCAGTGCGGCAGAGATTATACTGATGGATGTCACACCGCTTTCACTCGGAATTGAGACGGTCGGTGGTGTCTCAACCAAAATTATTGACAGAAATACGACTATTCCTACGAGATACAGCCAGATTTTTACAACTGCAGGAAGCTTCCAGACCTCTGTGGATATAAAGGTACTGCAGGGTGAGAGGCAGTTTGCAAGGGACAATAAGCTGATTGGAAACTTCAGGCTAAAGGGCATCAAGCCGGCTCCGGCAGGTGTGCCGCAGATAGAGGTGACGTTTGATATAGATGCAAACGGCATTGTGCAGGTTTCTGCAAAGGACCTGGGCACAGGAAAGCATCAGGAGATTACGATTACCGCAAGCTCAAATTTGTCTGATTCTGAGATTGAGCAGGCAATCCGCGAGGCACAGGAGTATGAGGCAACAGACGGACAGAGAAAGGCTTATATTGATGCAAGAAGTGAGGCTGATACGCTTGTGCGACAGGTGGAAAATGTCATGGCTGACAAGGAAAAAAGAAAGGCTATGGACAGCGCACAGAAAAAGAGTGTGAAATCGTCACTTTCATATGTGAAGAAGCTTATTTCAAGGACAAAGCCCGGAAATGTGAGCGAAGAGCAGGCTGCCGAGATAAAGCATGCGGCAGATGAACTGAGAAATGCGGCAGCGGGATTGATTTAATTATAGTAACTATTATTATTCATTTGGCTATTTACGAGAAGCGGATTTTCATATAAAATATGGGTAAGTGGTGAGTATTCATAACCACCCTGAATAGTTATAATGTTAATTTAAATCCGAGGAAATAGAAAATGAATGCGAACGATAAAACAGAAAAGGTACTAAGAGAAATTCATATCATGCTCTCAAAGGCGGAGCCGTATAAGCCGGAGCCGAGCAGGGTGATCATAAACAAGCAGCAAATGATAGATTTACTTGCTGAGCTGAATAAGTGTATATATGCAATGCAGGATGAGTATGAGCTTACTGAGCAGAGTCGCAATCACGCAGAGAGAGAGTTCAGAAAGAAGGGGGATCAGATAGTCTGGGATGCAAGCAGAAAGGCTGAGGATGTGTATGCAGCATCGGTTATCTATACGGATGAGGCGCTTTCAAGAGTGCGTGATATCATCAATGATACCAACGAGTCACTTGAAAAGCTGTGCAAGAATATGAAGGATAAGATTGCAGAGCAGGAGAATATAGTTAAAACTAACCAGTATGAGCTCAAGGGACAGCTTCAGGATTTGTCCGATACGGAGAAGTATCTTAAGATTATCGATGATAGAAATAAGGAGATAGAACGTCAGAAAAATGCAGGTAAGCCTGTAGAGGAGCGTACTATTGACAAGGAAGAGAAGTCTATCTATGCAAACAGACAGACTGAAATCAAGGTAAATATGGATTATATCAGAAAACTGGGACTTGCTGAGGGCGAGGACCTGGGAGATGGTGTAGTGGGTGAAGTGAAGCTTGCAGACGATACACCTGATGCCGGATTAAATCATAGCAATGATAAGGATGAAGCCAAGGCTGCCGGCTCAAAATCGTCTGTTGATGAGGATTATAAGGCAATAAGCAGAAAAGCCGGCAATCCACCTGTTATCAACACAAAGGAGGGAAAGGAGCTCACAGACGGTATCCACAGAATGTGGCAGAGCATCACCGGAAATAAAGGGAAATGAAACACACCTATGTAATATAAAGCAGCAGTTCAAAACAGAACGGCTGCTTTTTGGCTTATATTTAAAAGTGGGTAATATTAAGCAGATTTTAAGAAAAACAAAGTGGATAATCTGATAAAATATAGCTGACTAACGGCAGGAGAAGGTTTCTGTTAAAAATTCATAGAAGGAGGATAATATGACAATATTAGTTTGTGATGACGACAAGGAAATAGTTGAGGCAATTGAGATTTACCTGATGCAGGAGGGCTACGACGTGGAGAAGGCTTACGACGGCATACAGGCGGTTGAAATTATGAAGAATAAAAAAATAGACCTTATGATAATAGATGTCATGATGCCAAAGCTCGACGGAATAAGAGCCACTTTGCAGATACGAAAGGAAAGCAGGGTGCCGATAATCATTCTATCGGCAAAGACAGAGGATGCTGACAAGATTTTAGGCCTCAATGTGGGAGCTGATGATTATGTCACAAAGCCTTTTAATCCGCTTGAGCTTGTGGCAAGGGTAAAGTCACAGCTTCGCAGATATACCACTCTGTCAAGCAATGATGCAGCCGGAGACAAGGTTTATGAAGCCGGAGGTCTTTTGGTAAATGATGATTTAAAAAAGGTGACTGTGGATGGTGAGGAGGTAAAGCTCACACCGATTGAATACAATATACTGCTTTTACTCCTTAAAAATAAGGGAAAGGTCTACTCAATAAACGAAATATATGAGAGCATATGGAACGAGGAGGCGATAGGCGCCGACAATACAGTTGCTGTGCACATCAGACATATCAGGGAAAAAATAGAGATAAATCCTAAGGAGCCACGCTATCTGAAGGTGGTCTGGGGAGTAGGCTATAAGATAGAGGACAACAAATGAAGCAGTATACGATAGGAAAAAAAGCGGCGGTCATAGTCTTACATCAGCTATGCATGATACTTATGGTGACAGGAGTGTTTGCCACAGGCTATGCATTCAGGCACGATGCGCATGAAAATATTGATATATATACACTAATATCGCTTGCGGGTCTGGTAGGCAGCTTTGTGAGCCTGGCATATATGGCAAACGTGGCCGGCAGAAAATCAGAGGATGATTACACAATATACTATTTACCGATTGACAAGGTATACTCTGATGTGATGCTGGTGATATTTACACTGCTCATGGTATTTATGGGAAAAGTGATTTCAGGCGTAAAAAACCAACACTTTGACTATGCATCACTCATTATGACGGCAGGCACATTTACTTTTTTGTTTGATCTGGCTTTTATTATTTTATACCAGAGCATTGTAAGGAAGATAAAAGGCAATATACTTTACACACACAGCCTGATATACAAGGGATATGAGCTTATAAAGAGGGTTATTGAGAAAAAGGATATCCACACACAAAAAAATAAAGAGATAATGCGCATACAGGAGGCACTTGAAGCTATCTCGGAAGGAGCGCTTGACACTACACTCAATGTCAATGAGTTTCATGGGCAGCAGAAAAAGGTGGCGGAGGCTGTCAACCATATACGCCAGGGTCTTATGAGCTCGGTAAATGAGAGTCTTAAAAATGAAAAACTAAAGGCAGACTTAATAACAAACGTATCACATGATATAAAGACACCTCTGACTTCAATAGTCAACTATGTTGACCTGCTTAAGAGGGAAAATCTGGAAAATGAAAATGCCAAATACTATATACATGTGCTGGAGGAAAAGTCACAGCGCTTAAAGCAGCTTACAGAGGATCTGGTAGAGACATCAAAGATTACCTCGGGAAATGTGAAGCTCAATATGCAAAAGCTTGATCTGGTTGAGCTTTTATACCAGACCGGAGGTGAATTCAATGAGCGCTTTGAGTCGAGAAATCTCACAATAGTTACAAAAATTCCATCAGAACAGATATTTATATATGCGGATGGGCGTCAGCTTTACCGCTCTATTGAAAATCTGTATACTAATGCCGCAAAATATGCACTGGAAAATACCAGAGTGTATGTAGAACTTGAAAAGGCAGATAAAAAGGCAGTTTTTACAATAAAGAATGTGTCTAAGAACGAGCTTGACATAGTAAGCAACGGAAATGTAGACCTGACAGAGCGTTTTGTGAGGGGAGAGAGATCGAGAACCACTGAAGGAAGTGGACTTGGACTTTCGATTGCAAAGAATCTGACCCATTTGATGGGAGGAAAATTCGAAATTAAGGTAGATGGTGATTTATTTATTGCCACAATTACCTATAATATTATATAATAGTAAATAAAAGAATTTTGAAATACACATACGGAGGTAGAATAAGTGAAATTATATGAAAATGGTGCTTACCTTTTAAACGGTAAGGAAGTAATAATTGATGGACCGGAGGCTCAGGCAGCTGTCAAAAGCAAGACCGGCATGGACATCGATAAACAGACAGCTAAGCAGGAGACAATTGCTTACGGTATTTTAAAGGAGCACAATACATCCGGCAATATGGACAAGCTTCAGATTAAGTTTGATAAGCTTACATCGCATGATATCACATTTGTAGGTATCATCCAGACAGCACGAGCTTCAGGACTTGAGAAATTCCCTATCCCGTATGTACTTACAAACTGTCACAACAGCCTTTGTGCAGTTGGTGGAACAATCAATGAGGATGACCACATGTTTGGTCTCACATGTGCAAAGAAGTACGGTGGAATCTATGTACCACCTCATCAGGCAGTTATCCATCAGTTTGCACGAGAGATGCTTGCCGGCGGCGGAAAAATGATACTTGGTTCTGATTCACATACACGCTATGGTGCACTTGGTACTATGGCAGTCGGCGAGGGTGGACCTGAGCTTGTTAAGCAGCTTCTTGAACAGACATATGATATTGATATGCCTGAGGTAGTAGGCATTTACCTGACAGGAGAGCCAATCAAGGGCGTTGGACCACAGGATGTCGCACTTGCAATTATCGGAGAGGTATTCGGAAACGGCTTCGTAAAGAACAAAGTTATGGAGTTTGTAGGACCGGGTGTGTCTAATCTGAGCGTTGACTTCCGTATAGGTGTCGATGTTATGACAACAGAGACTACATGTCTTTCTTCTATCTGGAGAACAGATGACCAGGTTAAGGAATTCTTTGAGATTCACGGTAGGGCTGAGGACCACAAGGAGCTTAATCCGGGTGAGGTGGCTTACTACGACAGATTTATTGAGATTGATTTAAGCCAGATCCGCCCAATGATAGCTATGCCATTCCACCCAAGCAATACCTATACTATCGATGAGCTCAATGCAAACCTCATGGATATTCTCGATGACTGTGAGAAGAGAGCTGAGGTAAGCTTTGACGGCAAGGTGAAGCTTGATTTAAAGAGTAAGGTAAGAGACGGAAAAATGTATGTAGACCAGGGAATCATCGCAGGCTGTGCAGGCGGTGGATTTGAGAATATCTGCGATGCGGCTGACATATTAAACGGACATTCAATCGGAGCAGACGAGTTTACACTGAGTGTTTACCCGGCATCTACTCCAATATACATGGAGCTTGTGAAAAACGGAGCTGTAGCAAAGCTTCTTGAGACAGGTGCAATCGTAAAGACTGCTTTCTGCGGACCTTGCTTTGGTGCAGGAGATACACCTGCCAACAACGCATTCTCTATTCGTCATTCAACAAGAAACTTCCCTAACAGAGAGGGTTCTAAGGTACAGAACGGACAGATCAGCTCAGTGGCACTCATGGATGCACGTTCAATCGCTGCAACAGCAGCAAACAAGGGCTTCCTTACATCAGCAGCGGATATTGATGTCAACTTTACAAAGCCAAAATATTTCTTTGACAAGACTATATATGAGAACCGTGTATTTGACAGCCATGGAGTGGCAGATCCTTCAGTTGAAATCCAGTTCGGACCAAACATCAAGGACTGGCCGGCAATGAGCGCGCTTCCTGAGAATATGCTCCTTAAGGTGGTTTCAGAGATTCATGATCCTGTTACTACAACAGATGAGCTCATTCCTTCAGGAGAGACATCTTCATATCGTTCAAACCCTCTTGGACTTGCAGAGTTCGCACTTTCAAGAAAGGATCCTGAGTATGTAGGCAGAGCAAAGGAAATCCAGAAGGCCCAGAAGGCTATAGAGAGTGGTGAGTGCGCAGGAAAGGCTGTTCCTGAGGTTGCTGAAATCATGGGAGTAGTAAAGAAAAAATTCCCTGAGGCAAGCCATGAGAATATGGGCTTCGGAAGCACAATTTTTGCTGTTAAGCCGGGTGACGGCTCAGCAAGAGAGCAGGCTGCCAGCTGCCAGAAGGTACTCGGAGGCTGGGCAAATATCGCAAACGAGTATGCCACAAAGAGATACCGTTCAAACCTTATCAACTGGGGAATGCTTCCATTCATCATCGATGAGGGAGAGCTTCCGTTCCACAACCTCGACTATATCTTCCTTCCGGGAATCAAGAAGGAAATCGAGGATGCAAAGACGGAGTTTGAGGCATATGTTGTCAAGGATGGTGAATTAAAGCCATTTACACTGAAGATGGGTGAGCTCACAGATGATGAAAGAGAGATAATATTAAAGGGATGTCTCATCAACTATAACCGTAAATAAGGAGAGTTTAATCCGATGGAAGAAACCGGAAAAGCTGGTAAAAAATCAAACATTGAGATAAATGCAGATAAGGGTGCGAAGCAGAATTCGCACCCGGGGCGTGAGGAATGGCCACATCTGATCAGAATAGGTGTCATGGTATTTGTCACGTTTGCAGTCTGTATACTGTTTTTCTTTGCACTGTACAGATTTGAGGGCTTTGCAGGCATATGGAGCAAGCTGCTTGCGGCAGCAATGCCTATTATAATGGGACTTGTGCTTGCATACCTGATGAATCCTGTCATGCTGTGGCTGGAAAGATGCTTTAAAAAGCTTCTTTCCAAAAAGATGAAAAGCGAAAGCAAGCTGCGAAAGGTTTCAAGAGCTCTTGCAATCACAGGCTCGGTTATTATTCTTGTAGCGATTATTTCGCTCCTCATTGCGGCTATTGTGCCTTCTGTCATAGCAAGTATATCGGGACTTATGAAGACACTGCCAAATGATGTTGCGGCATTCATCAACATGATAAAGAACGGCAATTTCGGGGACAGCAAAATTGCTGAGCTCGCGAGCACAGGTTTACAGAATGCAACCGACTACATTGAGGATTATGCCACAGAAAAGCTGATTCCTGAGGCACAGAAGTATGTTGCACAGATTACAACCGGTGTGATTTCGGTAGTCAGAGGCTTATTTAATTTTATTATCGGAATAATCGTGATGGTCTATGTGATGAGTATTCAGGAGACTCTCGCAGGACAGAGCAAAAAGATAATATATGCTGTCTGCAAGCCAAAGACAGGCAATATCATCATTGAGACGATCAGAAAGACAAATGAGATTTTTGGAGGCTTCATAAGCGGTAAGATTATAGATTCACTGATTATAGGTGTGATTGCATATTTCGGATGTCTGATTTTAAGGATTCCATCATCGGTGCTCGTTGCAGTGATTATCGGCGTCACAAATGTGATTCCGGTATTCGGACCGTTTATCGGTGCAATTCCATCGTTACTCATAGTAGTAATTCAGAGTCCGTGGCATGCACTTTATCTTCTGATATTTATTGTCGTGCTGCAGCAGGTGGATGGTAATATAATAGGACCTAAGATACTTGGCTCATCTACCGGTCTTTCGACCTTCTGGGTTATGTTTGCCATACTAATCGGCGGAGGAATGTTTGGTTTTCTTGGAATGTTACTTGGTGTTCCAACCTTTGCTGTGATATACTATATTGTGAAAAGAGTTGTTAATTATGCTCTCAGGAAAAAGAAGCTTCCTGAGGACACAAGGGATTATACAAAGACAACAGGCGTAGATACAAAAAATAATAAGCTTAAATACGAGTAGGTGAAATAAGTGGATAAATACGAATACAATCTCAAGCTGGATCAGATAAAAGCCCTAAGCGCCGAGGAGGGCTATATGAGCGCAGCAGAGATTGCGGATAGCATAAATTGGAACAAAATTAAAAATGTAAATACACTCGTTAAAATCGGCGAAATCTACGAGAAGGCCGAAAGATACCAGGATGCAAGGGACATACTTTTAATGGCCTATGACCGTTCACCAATCGGCAGGATGATTATATACAGACTGGCTGAGGTCGCCATCAAGATGGGTGATTATGATGCTGCTACAGAGTATTATGATGAGTTTGTTGAGATAGCGCCTCATGATGATATGAAGTATGTATTAAGATATGCCATCAAAAAAGGGCAGGGAGCTTCATTTGATGAGCTTATCACTATTCTTGAAGAGTACAAGGATGAAGAATACACTGAGGAGTGGGCATACGAGCTTGCATATCTATACCACAAGGCCGGAAAAGCCGATAAGTGTATAGATGCCTGCGATGAGCTCATTCTGTGGTTCGGAGACGGACCATATGTGGAGCGTGCGCTGGAGCTTAAGATGCTTTATCAGCCACTTACCAAGGCTCAGGAGGAAAAGTACAGACGATTCAAGGCAGAGAAGGAAAAGCCGGCTAAGATAAAGGATGAGGCTGAGGTCACTGAGATAGGTGCCATGGAGATGGTAAAGGGCGGAGAGATAGTGCATGATGACGTAACTATTCCGCAGATTACTGTAAATCAGGAGAAGTTCAATACTGTAAATTTACAGCAGGAGATTGCCAAGGGTATGCAGCAGATCATGGAGGCCAAGGGCAAGAATGAAGTTGCTGATACGATGGATACCATCAAAAAGATAGTTGAGGATATTCCTTATCTCAAGCTCGAAAAGGAGCAGGAAGAATATGCACAGCAGCCGGAAGAGACAGAGCATATCGCTACAGATGAAGAGATAGATGGTTCACTTAAGTTGAATTTCAAGGAGCTTTTGGGTGAAGACGCTGACGGACAGATGTCTATGGTCATGAGTGAAAAGACTCAGCTTGAGCATCAGATTACAGGACAGATGTCTATACAGGATGTGCTTGAAGAATGGGAAAAGACCAGACATGCGGCTGAAATTGCACTTAAAGAGGCTGAGCAGCAGAAACTTGAGTCAGCTAAGGCAAGAGCACTTCAGGAGGCAGGAGACATCATGGAGAGACTAAATGATGTCATTCCAAAGCTGGATGCAGGTGTCACTCCGAAGGAACTTCTTGAGGAGGAGTATTTGAAGGTCCCGGTTGATATTATAGAGCAGAAAGCTGCCGTGAAGGAGCCTGAAGAAGAGCAGAAACCGGATATGCAGGAGCTTTATGCAGAGGAGACTGTGGATGAAGTACAGGAGCCGCAGGAAGCACCGGAAGAGGCTATAGACGAAGTGCAGGAGTCACAGGAAGCACCGGAGGATACTATAGACGAAGTACAGGAGTCACAGGAAGCACCGGAAGAAGCTATAGAAGAAGTGCAGGAGTCACGGGAAGTACCGGAAGAGGCTGCAGATGAAGCAAAGGAACCGGTTGGAGAGCCGGAGGATATAATTATGGCAGAGGAGTCTGAGAAAGACGAGATACTCATGCAGCCGACTACCATGATGCCTGAAATAACAGATGATATGTTAAATGTCGATGATGATACATCAGATGAAGAGGCTTCACAGGAGGAAGAAAACGTTTCTGAGAAGAGAGATTTTGATCATGTGACATCATTTATCGAGCAGGAAATAGCCAAGATGACAGCAAAGAATCCGGGACTGGAGAAGAAGCTGGATATGGCTAAGACAAGAAAAATGCCGGATATTTCATTGCCGGAGGATTTAGACAGCGAAGAAGATGACTCGAAATTGAAAGAAACAAAACATATAAAAGAGCTTACAAGCGAACAGAAAGCTATTTTTTCATATTTCATACCGGTAAAGGGTATGGAGGATCAGATCTGCAAGGCATATAATGCAGTGCTTGATCATTTCAACAGGAAAGAAAACGCATCCACAGGCAATCTCATTATACAGGGAGAGCAGGGTTGCGGAAAGACAATGCTTGCTACAAGCTTTATAAAGGTATTACAAAAAGATGGTGAACAGCTTACAGGAAAGATGGGCAAGATTGATGCTGCCGCACTCAATAAAAAGGATGTGCAGCAGGTAGTCAGAAAGATAACAGGAGGCTGTCTCATCATAGAAAGAGCCGGTGATATCGACCGCAGCATAGCTGCCCAGCTATCATTTTTGATGGAGCATGATATTACAGGAACACTCTATATACTTGAGGATACATCAAAGGGTATAAAGAAGGCTCTCTCAATGGATGAGGGCTTTGCATCCAAGTTCACGGAAAAGATATCGGTCCCTATTTTTACAAATGATGAACTCGTATTGTTTGCCAAATCGTACTCTGCAGAGCTTGGGTACAAGATAGATGAGATGGCTATTCTGGCATTGCATAACAGAATCAGCAATATTGAGAGGATAGACCAGGCTACCACTCTGACAGAGGTCAAGGATATAATTGACGAGGCTATAGACAGGGAGGCTCACAGCGGACTGAAGAAGGCTATAAGTATTCTGACAGCCAGGCGATATACAGATGATGACCGAATTGTACTCAAAGAGGATCATTTCAGGGAAAAATAAATACTTATGGGGGTATATATATGTGTAATTTTACAGCAATGGATTGTTACCTGTTCGGTCAGGCAACACACTATGATATCTACAAAAAGATGGGTGCTCACTTAGCTGAGCGCAAGGGAAAAAAAGGAGTGTGCTTTGACGTCTGGGCGCCACATGCGAGGGAAGTATACGTGTTTGGTGAGTTTAACGACTGGAATGAGACCAGTCATGAGATGAAGCGTGTAGAGCCGGAAACCATGGGAGTGTATGAGCTTTTTGTACCGGGAGCGCAAAAGGGTCAGATGTATAAGTTTATTATAGTCACTGAACAGGGTGATAAGCTGTACAAGGCGGATCCATACGCAAACTACGCAGAGCTTCGTCCGGGAACAGCGTCAATCATCACAGATATCGAGCACTTCACATGGACTGACAAAGAGTGGATGGATAAGAGAGCAGCAAAGTCAGATGCTGATGTATATTCTTCACCTATGGCTATATATGAGTGCCATCCGGGCTCATGGATGAGACATCCGGGCAGGGATGATGAGGGTTTTTATACATACAGGGAGCTTGCAAAATCACTCATATCATATGTAAAAACTATGGGATATACACATATTGAGCTTATGGGTATTTCAGAGTATCCGTTTGATGGCTCATGGGGATATCAGGTGACAGGCTACTATGCACCTACATCGAGGTATGGAGAGCCTGAGGATTTTGCATACTTTGTTGATCAGTGCCATAAAAATAATATCGGAGTAATCCTCGACTGGGTACCTGCACATTTCCCAAAGGATGCGCATGGACTTGCCAATTTCGATGGAACAGCCACATATGAGTATGCAGACCCAAGAAAGGGAGAGCATCCCGACTGGGGCACAAAGATATTTGACTACGGTAAGAATGAAGTAAAGAACTTCCTTATCGGAAGTGCACTTATGTGGATAGAAAATTACCACGTAGACGGACTCCGTGTGGATGCAGTTGCGTCAATGCTTTATCTTGACTATGGAAAGAACGACGGACAGTGGGTGCCAAACAAGTTTGGAGGAAATAAGAACCTCGAGGCAGTAGAGTTTTTCAAGCATATCAATACACTCATACTTGGAAGAAATCACGGAACTGTAATGATAGCCGAAGAGTCTACCGCATGGCCAAAGGTAACAGGCAAGGTAGAGGAAGACGGACTGAACTTCAGCTACAAATGGAACATGGGATGGATGCATGACTTCCTTGATTATATGAAGCTGGATCCATATTTCCGTAAAAATAACCACAACAAGATGACATTTGCGATGAGCTATAATGAGAGTGAGAAATATATTCTGGTACTGTCACATGATGAGGTGGTACATCTGAAGTGTTCTATGCTCAACAAAATGCCGGGCTTAGAAGGGGATAAATTCAAGAACCTCATGGCAGGATATGCATTTATGATGGGGCACTGTGGAAAGAAGCTTCTTTTCATGGGACAGGAGTTTGCACAGAAGCAGGAGTGGAGTGAGGAAAGAGAACTCGACTGGTATCTGCTTGAGAATCCGGAGCATAAAAAGATCCAGAACTGGGTAAAGGAGCTGCTTCACCTCTATAGGAAAAACCGCTGTCTGTATGAGCTGGATTCAAGCTGGGAAGGCTTTGAATGGATAAATGCAAACGATGCAGACAGAAGCATCTTCAGCTTTATCAGAAAGAGCAAGGATGGCAAGAATAATATGCTCTTTGTCATCAATTTCACACCGGTAGAGAGACCTGATTACAGAGTCGGAGTGCCAAAGCACAAGACATATCAGCTTGTTTTAGATAGTGAGGATCCTAAGTTTACAGGCAAAACGGTACAAGCGCCTGTAAAGAAGGCTGCAAAGGGCAGAGGCAAGGCAGCAAAACAGTCATATAAGAAGCTGGACTATAAGGCAGTCAAATCAGAGTGTGACGGCAGACCATTTTCATTTGCTTATCCACTTGCGCCTTACGGAGTTGCTGTATTTAAATACTAATATACCGGTAAACAGCAGGGTAAAGGACCGCGCCAATTTAAGGCGCGGTCTTTATTTTTGCGTATTATATGTCGATATATAAAAAAAGATAACTATTCAGAACCACAAAAGTACGAAGTAAGAATATCCATAAATAAAGGCTGCAGAGATGGTACATATGCAGGGCACGGAGCAGGAAATATGCAGATAGAGAATTTGATTAATAAAAGCACAGATACGAAAAATACGGACACAAAAATCATAAATGACATGACAGCGGGTATGCGTGTGTCAGACTACATAAAGACAGACAGCAGTGACAATATGTCAAAAAAGGCGGCTGTTGTCGGTTCGTCAAACTCTGTTGATATGTCGGATACGATATATGCAAGACCACAGGCTAAAAACGAAGCCGGGAACAACGATGGCACAGATATGGCAGAAAATCTGCTAAATGATATGAATCAGACCTCAGAAAACAGGCGAAATGATATGATTGTCACTGCAAGCACCACCACGAGTGATGATTACAAAGCTGCAAAGGATGACGGCTACGATGTCATTGTCACTGAGACCGATAAGATTAAAGCAGTGCTGGCAAAGGCAGGCGTAGATATATCCATATATGGAGATGATCTGAGCAGGCAGCAGCTTACAGACATCACGGGAAGCCAGACTGAAGCGGCCATGCTTGTCAATCAGATGAAAGCATATGATATTCCTGCTACAGATGACAATATAAAGGCAGGTACAGATGCCATAGACCGGGCAAAGAGCCTTACAAATATATCCGATGAGACAAAGGCATATCTGGTCAGAAATAACATGAATCCGACGGTTTCCAATGTATACAAGGCTACGTACAGCAGCAGTCAGGTACAAGATTACAGGCAGAAAACCAAAATGACGGAGATATCAGATGAGCTGTTTGAGGAGCTTAAGCCACAGCTTAAACAGATATTAGAGGAAGCTCATATAGACAGTAGTGATGAGAATATGAATCAGTGCAGATGGCTGATAGATGAAGATATAGCCGTTACACCTGACAATGTGCTGCTTGCGAATCAGGTAGACTGCATCAATGCAGCAGAAGAAAATGTGAGCAGTGACTTTTATGCAAGGGCAGTGACAGAAGCACTGGCAATGGGAAAAAAGGCTACAGATGCCACTATGTCACAAGATGGTCTGACATTTGACATGGCAAAGAAAGCCTGTGATGTATTAGGTGAGGCGACCGCAGATGACATTGTCACATTAGAGTCAGATAACATACCTGTCACGATAGAGAATCTGTCAAAGCTTATAGCTGCAAGGGGCAAGGATAGTGCAGCATCGCAAGCCTCAGCAAATAAAGCTGCGGATAATCAGATTACAGACAGCCGGGAAGCAAGGCTTGTGACAGCTCAAAGAAAGCTTGAGGAAGCGAGACTTTCCATGACAGCTGAAGCCAACCTTTCACTCATAAAAACAGGAGTTTCAATAGACACAGAGCCTATTGAACGTGTAGTGGAGCTGCTTAAGCAGCAGGAAAATAAATACTACGGAGCGCTGTTTGGTGAGAGCAGTGTAGAGGCATCTGATGATAGGGTACGTATGTACAATAATGTCTGTGATATTTTCAATCAGATGAAGCAGCAGCCGGCGTATGTACTGACCCTGGAATCCGCTGATGACACTGTGTATGAGCTGTATACAGCAGGCAAAGCAATGAAGCAGTCATTAGAAGCAGCAGCCTCAGGATATGAGACTCTTATGACATCACCGCGGGCAGATATGGGAGATAGTATGTCAAAAGCATTTCAGAATGTGGATGATATACTTAAAGAACTTCAGATAGATACATCTGAAAGCAATCGCAGGGCTGTGCGGATACTTGCGTACAATAGTACCGACATCACAGAGGACAATATAAAGCAGATAAAGTCTGTAGATGAGCAGGTGCAGAGAGCATTCAGCGATATGACACCGGCGGTGACGATTGAGATGATAAAAAGAGGCATATCACCGCTTGATATGAGCATGAGTGACATAAGTGACACTGCCAGACGGATAAAATCAGAAAATCCTGACGAAAGGGATGAGAAATTCAGCGAGTTTCTCTGGAAGCTTGAAAAGAAAAATGAAATCTCAGAGGAGGAAAGAGACTCATATATAGGCATATACAGGCTTATTTCACAGGTGGAGCAGTCAGATGGTGCTGTGATAGGCTCACTTGTTAATCAGGGAGCAGATATTACAATGAAAAATCTGCTTACAGCGGTCCGGGTACGAGGAAAGAGTGCCATGGACTATAAGGTGGACGATACCTTTGCCGGAGTGGACAGTGTAAGCAGGGGCATTAAAATTGACTCACAGATAGAAAGCGCATATCATACAAACTGCCTAAGGGATGTGCTTGATACACTTTCACCTGAGAAAATGGAGTTTGTGCAGTATGACAGCTGGCTTGATATGACTCCGGAGCAGTTAAGGCAGGCTGTATATGAGGCCAACGAGGATAACGCACTGTCAGAGCAATATGCCACAGAACAGCTAAGACAGTTCAATCAGGCAGTTTCGGTGCCTGAGAACGTATATGCTTTTCTGGAGAAATATGATGTAAAAACAACCGCAGTAAACCTCATGGCTGCGTCACGGCTAATGAAAAATCCGTCAGAGGCAGTAAGAAATCTCTGGGAGCGTGGAGACAGTGCTACGGCAAGGGCTCTTTTGGATGAGACTCTCAGACGGTTTTCTGAGTCGGTCAAAAATCCAAAGGAGCTTGCGCAGGCGCAGGAAACGCTGGCTGATACAGCAGAGCATGTTATGGATTCGATGATTATAGAGGATAGGCACACAGGCTCAATAGACCTCAGACAGATGAAGCTATTATGCAGTCAGCTAAGGATAGCTTCAAATATGTCGAGACAGGAAAACTATATTGTACCAATAGAGACTGCAGACGGGGTCACAGGTATGAAGCTTCGCATAGTAAGAGGTGAAGATAAAAAGGGACTGGTTGACATATTCCTTGAGGATAAAAAATGCGGCAGGGTAGCTGCATATTTTGAGGCAAAGGAAAACTCAGTATCTGCTATGATAGTCACAGACGATGAGCAGACTAAAAAGCTGTTTGAAGACAATATCACTATGTTTGAGGCAGGAATAAGTGATGGTGAACAGCGTGTGCGCATAGATGTGGCACTGGAGCATGATATATCTGCAAAAGAGTCTAAGATGTCAGATATGAAATCGAATACTGAGTCAGATAATGAGACAAAAAAGCAGCTTGATGGCGGTGAAAGTGTCCAGACAACCAGACTATATCACATCGCAGAGCAGTTTATTGTAAATGTCCAGAGGGTGATTGCGCAAGATAGTCTGTAACA
>ULOZ01047449.1_pt1 | contig 18596 bp, 11 predicted proteins | sample 1953031 | NCBI WGS metagenome assembly ULOZ01 (sample SAMEA4835616, study PRJEB28245) | human gut metagenome | biome: gut microbiome; material: fecal sample | place: Denmark | collected 2008
TGCATCACCAGAAGAGAGAGCGTCGGCGTCTACTTCCGTCACGTCCTCCATGATGACACCGTCAACCACCCACAGTGGCTTTGACGAACCGTAAATAGAGGTAGCACCACGCACGCGGATCTTTGGCGCGGTACCGAACGTTCCGGATACGTTCTGCACAGATACACCGGCTGCACGGCCTTCGAGCGAGCGGCTGATATCAGCCACACCGTCAAGTTTTGCCTTGTTTGCATCAATCTTAGTTGTGGCACCAGTAAACAGACGCTTGTCCATCTTCTGCATACCTGTAACTACGACCTCGCCGATCTCTTGTGCATTAGACTCCAAAACAATTTTCATGTTTTTCTTGCCCTTCATGGTTACATCCTTCATACCGACATAAGTCACTATGATGGTTGGATTACTTTGGGTTGATGTCAGCGAGAATTTACCGTCGATATCCGTAACGGTACCTGTCTTAGTGCCCTTCAACATGATTGTAGCACCAATAACGGGTTGACCATCATCGTGAGATATCACGGTACCCGAGACTTCTGTTTGAGCCAGAGCCATTCCTACGAAGAGGAACAGGGAGGCCAACAGCATTGTTAGTCTTTTTTCCATAAATACTCTCTTCCCTAAATTAATGAATGAATAAATTATTGTTACGTTTTTGCAAATTTATATATTATTTCCATTCCAAACAAAACTAAAGGTAATAAAAACTGCTTTTCCCCAAAAATTTAACTAAAATAGAGGTATAAATGTATATTTACAATCATAATTATTCACATTACGGTCCTATTTCTTACACACTGATAGCAATAAGTGTACAACGATGACGGACATATATACACTTATTAATATAACAGATGTCACACGGCTGTAATGGGTGTGAAACAATTGTTTTTGCAGTGTCACAGACTAACAGAATCCAGCTTACCAAGATATTAAGATGCCACGACAGACTGGAGAAAATATGATGACAGCGAAAAAACAAAAAAAATCGTCAGATTGTCTGGTTTTCAGTATAGCGTATTGACATACAGGCAGTTAGCGACCAGACAATTGTTTTCGATTGTCTGGATGGTTTGATGTCAATGGGTAGTTTGTGCATATAATATAAGGTATGCGCGCGCATACCTTATATATAGTCAGTTGAATTGTCTGTCATTTTATTTGGAGCGGGCGCATTCGCCACTGCTCCCCGCCAACGAAGATACTATCAGAGTATCTTCTGGATTTCAGCATCGAGGTCTTTGATCTGCTCGTCACGCTTATAGAGGGTGTTCGTCTTGTCTACGAGGAAGAAGGTCGGCAACTTCTGGATGTTGTAGAGCATTAGGAGCTTGGAGTCCACTCCATCGGCATCACGCACGGATATCCATGGCAACGCTGCGGTCTGTGTCTTCCAGAAATGTTCCTCTGGATCGAGCGACACCTGGAAAATCTCCAGTCCGCGAGAGTGGTATTTGTTGTAGAGTTCCCTTAGTTTCATGATGCGCTGTGTGGAACCTTCGGATGCGAAGACATGGAAATCGAGCAACACTGCCTTGCCTACCAAGTCAGTGATGCGGCGCACATTGCCATGGTTGTCAGGCAGAGCAATCTCTATGATATTAGAGGTGTGCACCTTCGAGGGGTCGATGCCCTGCTGGCTTTCGGCGAGCTTGTTCTGCATGATTCTCACATTCTTCATTCCCTCGATGGCAATGTTGTGGAGGTTTTCGCCACGAAGCGAACCGGGATAGTATGTATCCCAGCTTGTGGCAACGGCAGCGAACGCCTTGATGTCTTCCTTGCTCTCACGGGGATTGAAGATGAGTCGCTGTCCCAGAGCCTGGAACAGGGCGAAATATGAGGATGCCTTCATCGGCTGCTTGTAGATATAGTTGCGCTTGATGAAATCCTTATACTGTTCTATCACCTTACGGATGGTATCCTCGGCGGCGTCGTATCCGATGGCTGGGTTGTTCTCGATGCCGATGACAAAAGACTGGAGGTTTATCTGCTTGATAGCCAGGTCTTTGATGGTGGCACATTCCTCACTTCCGCTCACGGTATATCCTGTTGACATCTTGGGATAGGATGCCTTCACTGTGATGGTCTCGGTGGAGTCTACGCTGAGGTTTATGATCTGGTTTGCTATGCGCAGGCGATAGAATTCCGGCGCTGTCGGCGCATCGTCGCTAAAGCTGAATGATCCGTCGGCAGAGAGTTTCACGGAGTCTATGGCAACCGGTCCGTCGAGACTCATGTTCTCGAAATAGAGCATTGAGTCTTTAGCTTCCGTTATATTTCCGTTCACATGGAATTTCTTTCCTCCGCATGATGCGAGGAATATCACTGCCATAAGTATTGCGAATGATGATATCGTTTTCTTCATAAGTGTTTTTAGCTGATTAATATACGTGCAAATGTACTACAAATAATGCTAATATCAAAATATCGGGGTTAAGATTTCAAGTTGTCCCGCTCATCTGTTGTACTTCACCCTATACGCCAGATATCCCAAAAGACAGCCCAGGGTAGCTCCCGTGGCGTTGGCAAGGAAATCGAGCCAATCGCCACTCCGCCTGCCTCCCGTGCAGTATGCCTGGAGAAGTTCTATCAGTCCGCTCATCATCACCGGAGCGAGCCAAGCCCAGAGGAGCAGGCGGCGCGGACTGGCAGAGGAGCGGTAGCGGCGCAGGTGTTCGAGCCATATCACACTACACGTTCCGGCATACATCGCGATATGTGTCCATTTGTCAATGAACGGCACATCGTCGAGTGATGTATGTGGCGGAGTGCAGAAGCACGCCACCCAGATTATGGCTATGCAGAGCCACGACAAGGGGTAAAAACGCATTAATTGTGGGATTCGTCTCATTTTAATTGATATTTTAATGCAAAAGTAAAAAATATTTGATACATTTGCGACAGTTAACTAAATCAATATTACAATTAGGATAGCATATTCATTTCAAAAACCAAAAGAAAGCACAGTTATGGAAAAAGGGAACAGAGCTAATTTCGGTAGTAAACTTGGATTGATACTCGCCACGGCGGGTTCGGCAGTGGGTCTCGGCAACGTATGGCGCTTTCCGTATATGGCGGGACAGAACGGCGGTGCGCTATTCATCATCGTCTATGTGGTCTGCGTGCTTGCGCTTGGCATACCATGTATCATGAGCGAATTCATAATCGGCAGACATTCCGCCTCAAACACGGCGAGGGCTTACCGCAAACTTGCCGGCAAGACACCTTTCGGACTGGTGGGATATCTGGGAGTGCTGACGGGACTCCTCATCAACGGCTACTATGCCGTGGTGTCGGGATGGTGTTTCGAATATATCTACGCATCGGCGGCAGGACAGCTGAACGGGGACCCGCAGTTTTTTGCCGACTTCTTCAACACCTTTGAGAAAGACCCCGTAAAACCGATATTCTGGGCTGTGACATTCCTGATTGTCACACATCTTATCATCATCAGAGGAGTGAAAGACGGCATCGAAAAGGCTTCAAAGATGATGATGCCGGTACTATTCGTGCTGCTGATAGTACTTGTGGTGGCATCCTGCATGCTGCCAAACGCATGGGCGGGTGTGGAATACCTGTTCAAGCCGGACTTCAGCAAGGTAACCAAGGAGCTGTTCCTCGGCGCACTGGGACAGGCATTCTTCTCATTGAGCATCGGCATGGGGTGTCTGTGCACCTTCGCCTCTTACTTTTCGAAAGAAACAAACCTTACGAGTTCTGCGATGCAGATAGGCATTATAGACACGGTGATAGCGATTCTCGCAGGACTGATTATCTTCCCTGCAGCATTCAGCGTGGGCGTAAGCCCCGACAGCGGTCCGTCGCTGATATTCATCACTCTGCCAAACGTCTTCCAGGAGGCTTTCGGGGGCATTCCTGTTGTGGAATATCTGGTGGCACTGTCATTCTATATCCTACTGTCGCTGGCGGCTCTTACATCACTGATTTCCATCCATGAGGTGAGCACGGCATTCGTAGAAGAGGAGTTCAATGTGTCGCGCAACCGTTCTGCTACCATCGTGACGGCTGTCAGCATGGTGATTGCCGTATTGTGCTCTCTGTCGTTGAGCGACTTGGATATCATTTGTCTGGGCGGCAAGTCGCTGTTCGACTGGCTCGACTCCATCACAAGTCAGATATTGTTGCCGTTGGGCGGATTCTTCACCTGTCTGTTCTTGGGATGGTATGTTCCCAAGAAGATAGTGAAGGACCAATACACCAACTGGGGCACGATGCCGGGCAAGTATTTCGGCGTGTATATGTTCTGCATGAAATTCCTCTGTCCCATCTGCATCCTGCTCGTGTTCCTACACCAGTTCGGAGTGATTTAACCCAAAACGGTCAAAAGACACAAGGGCTGACATTTCTTTATTATGTCGGCCCTTGTTTTAAACCAAAAACTTCATGAAATGGGCAAGCTGCTTGCCCAAGTGGGGCAACGTGCTTGCCCATCATGGGCAACGTGCTTGCCCCTGTTGGGCAGATTTGCTTTCAGACATCTGCCCAATAAGTTCATATTGTAACACCCATATTCCTGTTTCCTGAATTCTGCCAACGCAGGCAATTCCTGTAGTCTGAATTCCTCACACCTGAGAATTCTTTTCACCTGATAATTCTTTTCATCAGCAAACCATCCAGACAATTGCCTGACAATCGAAAGACTGTCAACTGTCTGTTTGTCAGAATATTACGGCTAAAAACCAGATGGTCTGACGGTTTTTTGGAAATTCTTGGTTTTACTAAGAATCAGCGTTATTGGAAACTTTTAACCCAAAACGGTCATTAGTCCGTTCAATGTATAATTTTAATAACTGCTTGCAGTCTTTTGCTTTTTATAAGGCGTCTTTTGCTTGTTTTTAATTCGCAATAGCTCGCTATTACTCATTAAAAGCCAAACAAAATCCACTCTTCTAAAAAAGCAAAATACAAGCAAGCCCTAATGACCGATTTGGGTTTAATCATATTGACCAACACCAAATAATAAAAGGATTGGACAACCGGAGAGTCTCAGCTTCTCCAATTATCCAATCCTTGTTTTATGTGCAGACACGAGGTCTGAATGGAATGTTTCTGAATGTTACTTCACGAGCTTCTTACCGTTCATCACATAGATGCCAGGGCGAAGATCGCTGACTGACTTACCCATGTAGCGACCGTCGATAGAGTATATCTCGCCGTTCTTTGGCGACTGGTCGGCAGTGGCAGAACTGATACCGGCAAGGCTCACAGGAATTACGCACACATTGTCGATGAACACGCCCTTGTCGTTGGTCTTGAAGCGGATAGCGGCATCACCAGAACCGGTGACATTAGCCTTTACCTCTGTCCACTGACCAGGAACGAGAGCGAACTCTGTGACATCAAGCACGGCGTCGCAACCATAGTTTGCAGCCAGAATCAGCTTGTTGTCTGAGCTGCCTGTGTATGGGGCTGCGAGGAACGAAATCACTACCGGTTCAGAGATTTTGAACGATGGTGTGACGGCGTTTGCCTTACGTGTAGCGTTACCGAGGAGCGCACACTTGTTGGCACCGGTCTTCGGAGTGCCCGACCATCCGTCATTGTCAGGGAAGAAGTCTGCCAATCCCACGTTGTCGCCATCCCAGATGCCGTCATTACCGCCGATGCCGCTGCAGTTGTCGAATGTTTCATAGAGCAATGCTCCCTCCGGCTTGTCCTGCTTTGTGGCGCTCTTTGTGGTATACTCAAACGAGATTGTGCCGTCGGCGTTCTGTGTGATGTTGAGCAGATATTTGTTCATGTAGCCCGTGCCGTCGGTATTGGCGTTGTACACGGTGCAAGCCGGACGGGAATAGTTCGTCAGACTGTTGTTGCCCTGATAAGGCCATGCGTCGCCAGCCTTGTCCTCATCGGTAGAACCGAGGGTGTTGTCGGCAGGAATCACAGTCATGCGCTGACGGGCAGCGTTGTAGTTCACCTGATTGTCTTCCCAGGCGCCCTTGCTGTAGTCCACGTGGAGCACGATGAGTCCCTCGCCTGGCAGTGCGGCGTCCCAACCGGTCTTCTGACGGTTTTCGAGCATATAATACTCGTTCTCGTTTCCGTCGTTATAGAAGATGTATGTATCGCCACCGGCAGCGAGAGCCTTCATGCCTTCGATCTTCTGCGGTTCGGCGTTGAGCACTATAGGCTCCTTCCATCCACAGAACATCTTCTCATAGCTGTTGTATTCAGCAGGGAGGAATGTGTTGCCGTTGTAGCATCCGAAACACATGATGTCCCAGAATCCTGTTCCATATCCCCTACCGTTGATGTCGTAGTGGTCTTTGAGTCCCATACAGTGTGAGAACTCATGGCAGAAGGCACCGATACCGTCGATTGCCTCTGTGGCGCCCAGCTCGCAGCTGCAGGCGTAGACGCTGACCTTCACTCCGTCGGCAACGGTCATAGGGTCGATGGCAGACTTGTGAGGCCATACGAGGTCCGGATCCTGAGGATATGTTGCCTGTCCGTGTCCGGCATAGAGGACGAACACCTCTTCAACGAGGCCGTCGCCGTCCCAGTCATACTGCTTCCAGTCTGTCACCTGGTCCTTGGCGAGGTTCACAGCATCCTCCACCATAGGATATACGAGTGCCGCCTGGTCTCTGCCCGAGGCGTCGTTCTTGCCATATCCGGCATATCCCTTCGGCAGGTCTACCGGACCTACCACGTCGAAGTCGATCTCGAACTGTCCGCCACTCTGAGCCTTGAAGTAGTCACGCACGCTACCCTTGAATCCGAGCGTCTCGTCGGAGTAGTTCTCTCCGTTGATGATCTGCTTGTAGAGGTCGAGCGTATGCTCCGGCTTGAACTTGGTGTCGGCGAAGTTGGCAAGGATGACAAGACATTTCTTCTTGCCCTGGAATTTGCTTCCCTCTACCTTTTTCACCGGCATTGATGTGCGTGCCGACTCCAGGATGGCTTTCTCACGGGCTGCCTTCTGCGCCACCACTGCGTCGTATTCACTCTGCAGAGCGGAAAGCTCCACCTTAGAGAACACGCCAGCTGACGGTGTCTGTCTGTAGCAGGCACCGTCGGCAGTGCGCCAATATGTGAGATGCTCGTCGCCCACGAGCTCAGCTTTGACTACTGTGCCGTCGGCGAGAGTGATGTTGCGACATATTCCCGGCTTCACCGGCATTGCCTGGATGGCGATGGCAGCGAGAACCGCGGATATGGATAATAGGATTCTTTTCATTTTCTGTTATTTTAGGATTTTCTTTCCATTCACGATATACATACCGCTCTTGAGCGCCTTCATGTCGGTGCCGAGGAAACGGCCGTCGAGTGTATAGATGCGGTTGTCTGCCTTAGCCTGTGTAGCAGCGTTGACCTCAGCGATGCCGTCAACAACCAGGTTGTCCCATGGATTCGGAGTGTTGCTCAGCTCCACCTCACGCTTGAAGGTGAATCCCATTGTGCCGTCGGCATTTCTGTGGATATCGGTGATAGGCTTGCCCATGAGTTTCTTGCCGTTCACGTTGGCGTGGTTGAGTGTAGCGGCAGGCTCAGAATTGTCTGTCAGACTGTTCACGCTGCCGTATGGGAAGCAGTTGTTGTCTGGATACTGGTCATAGTTGTAACCGTCGGCACAGATGATGGTGTATCTCGCATAGTCGCCGTTGGCGTTAGGAGCCATTCCGGTCCACACTCTCTCATCGTAGTCTACATAGTTCACGAGCAGACCTGTACCCTTGCGCTTTGCGTCCCAACCTACGTTCTGATGGTTTTCGAGGATATAGAACTCATTCTTGTAGCCTTCGTTATAAACGATGAAGAACTCGCCTCCCTCTGAGATAGGGCCCATATTGTTTACAATGGTGTCGTTTGCCAACACCTTGGCGTTCTGCCATCCGGCAATCATACGCTCCAGACCTGTGTAGCAAGAAGGTGTGAAACCGTTGTCGATGTAAGAACCAACGTCCATGAGGTCCCAAGTGCCCATTCCGAAACGTGTCTTGGTTGGGTCGTAGGTATCAGGGAATCCGAGGCAGTGTGAGAACTCGTGGCAGATGGTACCGATACCGCAGATGGTACTGCCTCTCTGCAACTCGCTACTGCAGGCGTAGGTATCGATCTTCACACCGTCGAGGTTGATGGCCTTCTTGTAGTCTGAAGCGCTGAGCTTAGACTCATGTGGCCATATTGTTGATGCTGATCCGCCATCGTGCTCACCGAGTCCGGCATAGAGCACGAACACCTGGTCAACTTCTCCGTCGCCGTCCCAGTCGTAGTCGGCATAATTTACATCTGCATCTGCTGCCAATACTGCCTCAGCGATCATCTCTCCTGGCTTGGTGTCGTGGGAATAACCCTGGTTGGTGCCGTAATACCAACGCTTGTGGGCAAGCATGTATGGACCTACAACATCGAACTCGATATCGAGCTTGCCGAGACTCTGAGAGCGGAAATAATCTGCAACGCTACCAGTGAAGCCTAATTCCTTGTTGGTGTAGTTCTTGCCGTTGGCAACTTCCTGGAGGAGTTCTCTGGTGTGCTCCGGCTGGAACTGTGCTGACTTTCCGTCAGGATAGTTGACGAGGATGATGAGTCCCTTCTTCTTGCCTCCGGTGATTGCCTTCTTGTGAGAAGTGCTGGCCTGGAGCTGGTTCTGGTTGTAGAGTTTCTTCAGACGGACGGCACGGTCTTGTGCTCTCTGAAGTCTCATCGGCTCTGTTGCCTTCAGCATGCGAGCCACGTCAACCGGTTTGAAAATACCGGTCTCACCGTCTTCCACGTATGTCTTGCCATCGGCTGCCTGCCAATAGCTTCCCCATTCGTCGCCCTTAAGCTCTACTCTAACTTCGGTACCGTCAGCGAGACGTACCGTTTTCCATTGTCCCGGTCTTGCGGGAGAAGCAAATGCCGTGAGAGCGGCAAATGCCAGTGCGCATAGTGTGTATATCTTCTTCATACTAAAAAAAAGGTAATGTTTGGGTACAAATTTACTGTTTTTTTAATTACCCTCCTACTTTTCAGCGATTTTCTTACTAATTATTTGACTTTGAGCTGATTTAGACGGAAGGAATGGAGAAGAAAAGAAGGACGGACTGACGAACCGGAAAGAAGACTGACGGACCGGAAAGAAGGAAAGATGGTGAACAGGACAGAAGCCGGGGCTGTGCAAGGAGAAAAACGTCAAAACAGAGAACGGACAAGCCTTCAAGGAGTTTTGCCAACTACGATTGACAATGGGGATAGGTATATGTCAAGACATTAGGCAGTTAAAGCTATTTAGCAGTTTTCTTCTTGTATAATATAAACAGATATTGTAATTTTGCACTCAAAAGAAACGGGATGTCTACAAGACATGCATTCTGTTATACCCGTTATACGGGGTGATGACAGGGACAAGCCTTCCGGTCAACCCGTCAAACTCATCAACTGTCAACCATTTAATATAACACATAAAAATTATCATGGCAAAGAAAGCTTTATTGATGATACTCGACGGATGGGGTATCGGCAAACATGGAAAGGGAGACGTGATCAACAACACTCCTACTCCTTATCTCGATTATCTTACGGCAGTAAGCGCCCATTCACAGCTCATGGCTTGTGGTGAGGACGTGGGTCTGCCTGACGGACAGATGGGCAACTCTGAGGTGGGTCACCTCAACATCGGAGCGGGCCGCATCGTATATCAGGACCTCGTGAAAATCAACCGCGCCTGCGCCGACGGTTCTATTCTGAAGAACCCTGAGGTGGTGAGCGCATTCTCTTACGCACAGAAGACAGGCAAGCGCCTACACCTCATGGGACTGACTTCCACCGGAGGTGTGCACTCTTCTCTCGACCACCTGTTCAAATTCGTGGAAATCTCAAAGGAGTACGGACTGAAGAACACCTTCGTACACTGCTTCATGGACGGACGCGACACCGACCCTAAGAGCGGTGTGGGATTCATCAAGGAGCTGACTGACCACTGCGAGAAGAACGACGCCCACATCGCAAGCATCGTGGGACGTTTCTATGCCATGGACCGCGACAAGCGCTGGAACCGCGTGAAGGAGGCTTACGACCTGCTCGTAGAGGGCAAGGGAACAAAGGCTACCGACATGGTGAAGGCTATGGAGGAGAGCTATGCTGCCGACGTGACCGACGAGTTTGTGAAGCCTATCTCAAACGCCAACGTGAACGGAACGATACAGGAGGGCGACGTGGTGATATTCATCAACTACCGCAACGACCGCGCCAAGGAGCTTACCCAGGTGCTCACACAGCAGGATATGCCTGAGGAGGGAATGCATACTATCAAGGACCTGCAGTATTACTGCATGACTCCTTACGACGCTTCGTTCAAGGGCGTACACATCCTCTTCCCGAAAGAGAACGTGCAGGACACTCTCGGTGAGTATCTCAGCAAGCAGGGCAAGAAGCAGCTGCACACTGCCGAGACTGAGAAATACGCTCACGTGACATTCTTCTTCAACGGCGGCCGCGAGACTCCATTTGAGGGCGAGGACCGTATCCTCGTGCCTTCGCCGAAGGTTGCCACATACGACCTGAAGCCTGAGATGAGCGCATACGAGGTGAAGGACAAGCTGGTGGGTGCCATCAACACTCAGGAGTATGACTTCATCGTGGTGAACTTCGCCAACGGCGACATGGTGGGACACACCGGTGTCTACAATGCCATCGCAAAGGCTGTTCATGCTGTGGACAACTGCGTGAAAGACGTTATCGAGGCTGCCAAGGCCAACGACTACGAGGCTATCATCATCGCCGACCACGGCAATGCTGACAATGCCATCAACGCTGACGGCACTCCTAACACGGCTCACTCTCTGAACCCAGTTCCGTTCATCTACGTTACAGACAACAATTCGGCTACTGTCAAGGACGGCCGTCTTGCCGATGTGGCTCCTTCTATCCTCCACATCATGGGTCTGGAGCAGCCTGCCGACATGACAGGCGAGAACCTCATCGAGGACAACATCCACTAACAAGACAGACAACACAATATCCCCCAAAAGGCGCATCCGGTAATGTTCCGGATGCGCCTTTGTTTTGAGTTGGGGGGATTGTGACTCAAATAAACCCAAATCGGTCATTAGAAAAAGTTTCTTGTCATTTTCTAATGACCGCCATTAGAAAAATAGCTTTGTATATGCTTGATTCATAAATATTTACTAACTTTACCACGAAAAAAAGAATATACTCCGATGCGAAACTGTGACATAAAGTTTGTAAATAAGGAAATAACACCTTTTGGTGGTCTTTCCCTGTTCTTCAAAATGCTTGAGAAATGCCATTTTGAAGAGCATGTTATGCAAAGTGGTTTACCTCTTCAAGGTTCCAACCGTGGTTACAAACCAATCCAGTTGATATTGGGATTGTTTGCAGGTGTGTGGTGTGGCGCAAGTTGCTTTGGACATCTTGACGTGGTTCGTTATGACGCTGCACTATGTGACCTATTAGGATGGGAACGTGGAGCAGACCATCGTGCATACCAGCGCTATCTAAACAAATTCTCCCAAGCTGTCAACCAGCGTGTTTTCGGAAATTTGTTCCGTTGGTTTTTCTCCGAGTTGAAGTTCGACAACTACACTTTAGACTTCGATTCTACAGTGATGGTCCGTGAGGGAAGTCAAGAAGGAGCTGCCAAAGGATACAACCCCAAACGTCCTGGACGACTCTCGCATCATCCTCTTCTTGCATTCGTTTCCGATGTAAGGATGATAGCAAATTACTGGCTACGTCCAGGCAACACATCCGCAAGTACCAATTATCTGTCATTTCTTGAGGACACGCTCTCAAAACTTGAGGGCAAACGTGTCGGGCTGGTCCGCATGGATAGCGGTTTCTTTGCGAAGGAAATACTTGACTATCTGGAAATGAAAGGGTTACACTATATCATTGCCTGCCGTTTCAACAATCGTATAAAGTATAGTCTCACCCATGAACGCAAATGGATAGAGCTAACAGACGGATTGGAAATATCCGAAACCATCTATCAGGCAAACGGTTGGGAGAAGCCTAGACGCATTGTGATGGTCAGGCAAGAAATAGACAAGCGCCCCAAAGCTGCAGGAAAGCAAATCAAGCAACTGGAGCTTTTTGAGGATGAGCAGGATTTCGGAAAATACCGATACAGCTGCTTTGTAACAGACCTTGACCTGCCGGCCAAGATTGTATATGACTCATATCGCGGAAGAGCGGACTCTGAGAATAGGATAAACCCAAAACGGTCATTAGGCCGTTTATTGTATTTTATATTTACTGCTTGCAGTCTTTTGTTTTTTATAAGGCGTCTTTTGCTTGTTTTTAATTCGTAATAGCTCGCTATTACTCATTAAAAGCCAAACAAAATCCACTCTTCTAAAAGAACAAAATCCAGGCAAGCCCTAATGACCGATTTGGGATAAAAGAATTGAAGAATGATTTCTCCATCGATGACTTTGTCACAAATAACTTCTGGGCAACAGAGGCATGTGGAAACTTCATTGTAATGGCATATAACTTTATGTCGTTGTTCAGACATGCGCTGATCAATTCCAACAAGAAGAAATTTCTGAAGACTATCCGATACGAGTTGATATCGACGCCAGCCTATCTGGGAAGAACAAAAGACAAGCACATCCTATATTTGGCTAGATCACTAAAAACACGACAATCATTCTTATCTATATGGGAAAAATTAAAGGATTTCTCTTTGCCGTACGACACAGAGAAATCCTAATGACCGATTTGGGATAAATATTGATTTCTATATGAAATATTTTGAGAATAGGGAAAGAAATTCTAGCTTTGCAATATAACGATAAAATCAAGACATTATGGCAACTTCAGTTTTAAATCCCACTCAGCAATATTTACTGAAACTGTTTTCCTATAATAACAGTGAAGAATACGCACGTGAAGTACAAGCTGTTCTGACAAAGCATTTCCAACAAGAGCTCGATGCCGAATCAGACAAGTTATGGGACGACGGTGTGCTCGACGCTAAACGACTTGAGAAATTAAGATATACTGATTTCCATAAATAACACCATATCGGACTTGATTACTTTATAAAACAAATATAAGAATCATTTTTAAATAAAATGCGCCAGCTATCGTAATGATAGCCGGCGCATTTTCATTTATTATAAATCAGTATGTAGTCCTGGGGGATTACAGTTTCTGCTTAACCTCAATCTCTGTGAACGTCTCGATGACGTCGCCCACCTGGATATCGTTGAAGTTGACGAGCGAGATACCACACTCGAAGGTGACTCCCACCTCCTTGACATCATCCTTGAAACGCTTGAGGGCGTTGATGGCTCCAGTATGGATAACGATACCGTCGCGGATAAGACGAGCCTTGTCTGTGCGGTGAACCTTGCCCTCGGTGACCAAAGCACCGGCAACCGTTCCGACCTTCGAGATCTTGTATACCTCACGAACTTCCACCTGACCGGAGACAACCTCCTTGACAACCTTGTCGAGCATACCCTCCATGGCGGAAGTGACATCCTCGATGGCATCGTAGATGACAGAATAGGTGTTGATCTCTACACCCTCCTGGTCGGCGAGCTTGCGGGCCGCTGCCGAAGGACGCACCTGGAAGCCCACGATGAGAGCATCCGAAGCGTCGGCGAGAGTAACATCGCTCTCTGAAATCTGACCCACGGCCTTGTAGATGACGTTGACCTTGATCTTCTCTGTAGAGAGCTTGATGAACGAGTCGCTGAGAGCCTCGATACTACCGTCGGTATCACCCTTGACGATGATGTTGAGCTCCTTGAATGATCCGAGTGCGATACGATGGCTGATGTCGCTGAGGGTAAGACGTTTCTGAGTGCGCAATCCCTGCTCACGCTGCAACTGCAGACGCTTGTTGGCAATCTCGCGAGCCTCCACCTCAGTGTCGAGAACGTGGAAGGCATCACCTGCCGTAGGAGCACCGTTGAGACCCAGGATGATTGCAGGCTCTGCCGGCTTTGCCTCCTCGATACGCAGGTTACGCTCGTTGAACATTGCCTTGATACGTCCGTAGCTTGTTCCGGCAATCAGGTTGTCGCCCACACGGAGCGTTCCGTTGCTCACGAGAACAGTAGAGACATAACCGCGACCCTTGTCGAGCGACGACTCTATGACGCTACCCGTAGCCTTGCGGTTTGGATTAGCCTTCAGTTCGAGCATATCGGCCTCAAGGAGCACCTTCTCAAGAAGTTCGTCAACGCCAATGCCCTTCTTGGCACTGATTTCCTGACACTGGTACTTTCCGCCCCACTCCTCTACAAGGAGGTTCATATTGGCGAGGTCTTCCCTGATCTTGTCGGCATTGGCACCCGGCTTGTCAATCTTGTTGATGGCAAATACCATCGGCACGTTGGCAGCCTGTGCGTGGGCGATTGCCTCACGTGTGGTAGGCATCACGCTGTCGTCGGCAGCGATGATGATGATGGCGATATCGGTGACCTGGGCACCACGGGCACGCATGGCGGTGAACGCCTCATGACCTGGAGTGTCGAGGAATGTGATATGTCTGCCGTTCTGCAACGTCACGTTGTATGCACCGATATGCTGGGTGATACCACCTGCCTCACCGGCGATGACGTTGGTATTGCGGATATGGTCGAGGAGAGAAGTCTTACCATGGTCTACGTGTCCCATCACGGTAACGATAGGAGCGCGTGGCAGCAGATCGTTCTCATCGTCAGGCTCCTCGTTGATAGCCTCCGAAACCTCGGCACTAACGTATTCTGTCTTGAAGCCGAACTCCTCAGCAACGAGGTTGATGGTCTCTGCATCGAGACGCTGGTTGATAGACACCATGATGCCGACGCTCATACAGGTACCGATGACCTGGTTTACAGAGACGTTCATCATGTTGGCAAGTTCGCTGACGGTAACGAACTCCGTAAGCTTCAGTATCTTGCTCTCTGCCTTCTCCTCGGCGCGCTGCTCCTTGAGATGTTCCTGGGCGGCGTCGCGCTTCTCCTTGCGGTATTTGGCTCCCTTCTTGTTCTGTCCCTTGCTGGTGAGGCGCGCAAGCGTCTCCTTTACCTGACGTGCTACATCCTCCTCGCTTACTTCAGCAGGCTTCTGTCCGCCGCGCTTGCGGTTCTTCTTCTTGTTTGAACCTCCGGCGTTCTTCTGACCGCCCTGGGCGTTGTTCTGCTTGGCAGCTGCAGCGATGTCTACACGCTCCTTGCCGATGCGCTGACGCTTCTTGCGCTCGCCATTGGCGTTTGCTCCGCCATGCTGTGCCTTCTCCTCACGCTCCTTGCGGCGCTCCTCCTTGCTCTTCTTCTTAGGACGAGTGCTCTGGTTCAGAGAGTCGAGGTCGATCTTGCCCAACACGTTAACCTTGGGAGCGAGTTTCTTCTCGCTCTTCAGCGTGAACACCTTTGAGTCGTTGTCGGCAGCAGCAGGCTGTGCCGCACTTGCCGGTGATGCCTCTTTAGGCTCCTTCTTTGCAGCTGGCTGTGCTGCTGGCTGTTCTGCCTTCACTTCCGACTTGGGAGCCACCGGCTCCGGTTTAGGCTGGGCTGGCTTAGGCTGTTCTTGACTTGGCTGCTCTTTGGCAACCGTTTCCACTGGTTCCTGTGCCACGGGCTTCTCCTCGGCTGGCTTGCTGACGGCAGCAGCATTTGCCTTTTTCTCTTCGGGCTTTGCAGTAGAAGCAGCAGATTTCGCTGATGGCTTCTTGCCCAGACTGTCGAGGTCTATCTTTCCTAATGGTGTGTACTTCTGCTGAGGTCTTGGCTCTGTGCTTCGTCCCTCTTTCTTGTCAGAGCGTTTCTTCTCCTTAGGACGCTTCTGCAAGAGCTTCTCTGCCTGTGTGCGCTCCTCCTTGTCCGACTTGTATGCCTCTACGAGAGCATTATACTGTCCGTCGGTGAGCTTGGAGTTAGGACCCTCAGGAGCCTCTCCCAGTTCGCTTCTTTTTTTCAGGAAATCAACTGCCGTTTGAAGTCCTATATTCAATTCACTAATCGCTTTGTTTAATCTGATGCTCATACTATATGTTTTACCCTTCTTCTTTCTTTTCTGTTATTATTCGGCTTGTCCGGAGCGTTCTGACTGCGGAATATTCGTTCTCCGCCCTTGCTTGCGGTCCGCCAGTTTCCGGAACATGCCATTCCCGAATGCTTACACATGCGGCACACCGTTCTGGGGAGCGGCGTGCCGTATGGACTGTATTGTATTATTCGAATTCCGCTCTCAGCACCTGGAGCACGTGGTCTACCGTCTCCTCTTCGAGGTCAGCTTTCTCTACGAGCATTTCGCGTGGTGCCTCAAGCACCTTCTTTGCAGTGTTGAAGCCGATAGACTTGATGGCATCGATTACCCACTGGTCTATCTCGTCGGCAAACTCGTCGAGGTAGATGTCTTCCACCTCCTGGCCATCCTCCATGTCACGGAACACGTCGATGGTGTATTCTGTCAGCATACTTGCCAACTTGATGTTCATACCGCCACGGCCGATTGCCAATGATACCTCTTCCGGCTTGAGGAACACCTCTGCCTTGTGGTTCTCCTCGTCTACATTGATGTTGAGGACCTTTGCCGGACTGAGTGCGCGCTGGATGAAGAGCTTGGTGTTTGCGGTGTAGTTGATCACATCGATGTTCTCGTTGCACAGTTCTCTCACGATACCGTGCACGCGGCTACCCTTCACTCCCACGCATGCTCCTACCGGGTCGATGCGCTCGTCGTAGCTCTCAACGGCGATCTTGGCTCTCTCTCCCGGCATACGTGCTATGCGCTGCACGGTGATGAGTCCGTCGGCAATCTCTGGCACCTCCTGTTCGAGCAGGCGCTGCAGGAACACCGGACTTGTGCGGCTGAGGATGATTTTCGGGTTGTTGTTCTCGTTGTCCACACGCAGGATGACAGCCTTTACGGTCTCTCCCTTGCGATACTGGTCGCGAGGAATCTGCTCTCCCTTAGGAAGGATAAGCTCGTTGTTCTCGTCGTCAACGAGGAGCACCTCTCTCTTCCACACCTGATAGACCTCAGCTGTGATTACCTGTCCCACACGGTCTTTGTATTTGTTGTAGAGGCTGTCGTGCTCGAGCTCGAGCACCTTTGAAGCCAAAGTCTGACGCAGGTTGAGGATGGCACGGCGTCCGAACTTGCTGAAGTCCACCTTCTCGCTCACGTCCTCACCCACCTCGTAGTCTGCCTGTATCTTGCGAGCCTCTGTGAGTGTTATCTCTTTGTTGTCGTCATGCTCCACGCCGTCGGCAACGACGGTACGGTTGCGGTATATCTCGAAGTCGCCCTTGTCGGGGTTCACGATGACGTCGAAGTTCTCGTCACTGCCGAAGATCTTCGCGATGACGTTGCGGAAGCTTTCCTCGAGCACGCTCATGAGAGTCGTTCTGTCGATATTCTTCGTTTCCTTGAATTCTTTGAAGGAATCGAACATGCTTACTGTTTCTTCTTCTTTCTTCAATGCTGCCATAGCTTATTTGAAACTTATTAAGTATTTTGTATATTTCACTGTGTTCATGCCGAAGGTCTTGTCAACGTCTTCTATTACCGGGCGCTTGGCTCCTTCCTTCTTCACTTTCTCTTTCACGGTGATGGTGAAATCGTCTCCATCCACACTCTTGAGCAGTCCTTTCCATTTCTTTCCGTCGGCGTCGAGCACTTCCACTTCTTTTCCGATGAAGTTGAGATACTGCTGTCTCACCTTGAAAGGCTGTCCGAGGCCGGCGCTGCCAACCTCCAATTCGTAGTCCTCGTCATCACGGTTGAGGTTGTCTTCTATGAAGCGGCTGAGCTGCACGCAATCCTCAATCCACACGCCATCTGCATGGTCGATCTCCACGACGATTCTGTCGTCTGGACTAATCTCAATGTCAACGAGGAAATAGTCTTTGTCCTCGAGCCAATGGTTAACTAATTTTTCAACTACGTTTTTGTCTATCATAAATAAAATAACTTGTGGTAATTCCCTTGAGGCGGCAAGAGAATGTCATCCATCAGAAAGTGTCGCCTGTCGGGGATTTAAAATAAAATGAGGAGCTCCTTCGGGGCTCCCCATTCCACTGAACGCTGCAAAGTTAACAATTATTATTAACGTGCGCAACGTTTTATGCATAAAATATGTGGTTTGTATCTGCTTTTTCTTCGTTTTTTAGCATTCTGCCATGAAGTATAGGCATTACCAACCATCAGATTCCGTCTTATTGCCGTTTTCCGGTCCGTTTCCTTTCCGGGGAACCGGATGTTTCCACGTACCGTTCCGACGCCTTCCGGCTGTTTATGCGTCGATGTTGGCGTATGTGGCATTCTGCTCTATGAACTGGCGGCGTGGCTCCACGTCGTCGCCCATAAGCATAGAGAATATCTCGTCCGCCTCGGCGGCATTCTCAATGTTCACCTGCTTGAGCAGACGGGTCTTAGGATTCATTGTGGTGTCCCAGAGCTGCTCCGGGTTCATCTCTCCCAAACCTTTATATCGCTGTGTGTGGATATTCTTGTCGTCGTCCACGCCGTTGCCGTATTTGTCGAGGAACGCCTGTCGCTGCTGCTCGGTGTAGCAGTATTCCTTCACTTTGTTCTTGAAGGTGCAGAGATACAATGGCGGAGTGGCGATATAGAGATGTCCCTCCTGTATCACCTTCGGCATGAAACGATAGAAGAGCGTC
>ULOZ01026020.1_pt1 | contig 18580 bp, 13 predicted proteins | sample 1953031 | NCBI WGS metagenome assembly ULOZ01 (sample SAMEA4835616, study PRJEB28245) | human gut metagenome | biome: gut microbiome; material: fecal sample | place: Denmark | collected 2008
TATTGGTGAAGATGCAAAAATGATTTTTTCTTATTTAAATGAAAAAAATTATTCAACAATTTATCTTCAACCAAATAGTATTATTATTGATCAAATTCAAAATGGAAAAATTAAAAATATTTTATCAATGAATTTTAAAAATCAATTTGATGTAAATGTTTTACATACTTTTAGAATTCAATTCAATGATAGTTATGTAAGTTTATATTTAGATAATGTTGAATATTTCTATCATCAAAAATTACTTATTAATAAAGGAAAATTTGGTTTTATTAATAATAAATTAAATAATGCATATTTAGCTTATTCTAAACATTCAGAAGGAAGTAGTGATATTTCCGCTTTAAAATTAAATAATTTCTTTGTTAATAATACTGATGATGATTTAAAAACGAATATTTATATTGATAAAGATGGTGAGTATCTATTTTCATTAAAATATAATGTTAAAGAAAATAGTAAAGTTTATATTGATAATAAACAAGTTAATTTAAAAGATAATATGTTTTTTATTAATTTAGAAAAAGGAATTCATTTAATTAAATTTGAAAATGTTTCTTTAAATGCATTAGTAAAAAAACAATATTTAGAGAATAAAGCTTGTGATTTATCTCACTATGAATTTATTAAAGAAGCTAAAAAATATGGTAGATATTTAACTTTAAATACTGGTTTATATTTTGAGAATGATCGTAATTGTTTATTAACCCCATTCAATAGTTTCAATTATTCATTATCTAGTGATTTAAAATTGGTTGGTAATCCTCAAGATGAAGATCGTTTTATTGGTTTAGTTTTTAATGTAGAAAATTATGCAAAAGATAATCCTTTTGAAGGAGCGTATTCTTTACAAGGTTATATATTTGCTTTAAATAGTAAATATGTTTATATTATTGACGCTAATTTCTATTATTCAAAAGTACTTAAAAAATTTAAATTAAAAAAGATAGAAAACAATTTGAAAATTGAAAAAATTAATCGCCAAATTAATTTCTATTTAAATAATGAACTTGTTTATTCAATTAACAAAAAAGATGAAAACTTAATAGGTAAGTGTGGTATTTATATGAATCACGCTTCAGGAATTTTCTCTAATATTAATTTAAAACAGATTGAAAGGAATTAATTATGAAAAAATTACTTAAATTATTAGCTTTTAGTGGAACATTAATTACTTGTATTGTTGGATGTGGAAATACTAATACTACTTCTAATTCTCCTTCAAATAATACTTCTTATGAAACTGAACAAGCAACATATACAAATCCAATCAATGTTACTTATAGTAATGGTTCTCCTTATACAGGAGAAATTGCAGATCCTAGTGTAATACGTGGTGATGATGGATTTAACTATTTAGTTTGTACTAATGGAAAAATGTTTAAAAGCGAAGATGGCTGTAATTGGGAGTTATTAACTGAAAAAGTCATTTCTTTACCATCTTGGGGAAAAGAAGTAAGTCCTAATAATTCTGATTATGGCTTATGGGCTCCAGATATTACTAAAGTTGGTGATAAGTGGATTTATTATTATTCTTTAAGTGGATGGGGTTCACCACGTGGGGTAGGATGTGCAATTGCTGATAATATTGCAGGACCATATGAAGATTTAGGAAAAATTTGTTCTGGAGAAGAAATTGGTATTCAAAATTGTATTGACCCTCAAGTCTTTGTTGATGATGATGGAAGTGTCTATATGGTAGCTGGGTCTTTCCAAGGATTATACATTTTCCAATTAGATGAAACAGGCACTAAATTATTAGGTGGAGCAGAAACTCAAAAAGAAGAAAAAGTCTTAATTGCTGGAAAAGTAGGTGGTTGGGATGGCGCTACTTATGAAGGAAGTTATATCATTAAAAAAGATGATTCTTATTATTATTTTGGAAGCGCTGGAACATGTTGTGCTGGTAAAGATTCAACATATCGTGTAGTTGTTGGTAAAGCTGATAATATTCTTGGCCCTTATAGAGGTAAAAATAAATTACCTTTAACAATGTCAGGTAATAGTTCAACTTATGGAGAAATTGTTGTTAATTGCATTGGCTCAACTTTAGATGATGTAGCGGGTGTAGGACACAATTCTATTTTAGTTGATGATTTAGGTAATTATTTTATTTATTATCATGGTTATTCTAGATTAGATAATTTTAGAACAAGACACTTATTTATGGATAAATTACTTTTTGATGAACAAGGATATCCATATGTTGAAAATTATCGTCCTTCATTTGATGAAGAAAAAGAAGGACCTTCATTTATTATTTAAGGATATTTATGGAACATAAGGTTATTCAAAATATTTATTCAAATCCGGTTAATGTTACTTATCAAGATGGAACAGCTTATTTAGGACAAATTGCTGATCCTACTGTTATTAAAGGTGATGATGGATTCATTTATATTTTCTCAACTCATGGAAAGATGTTTAAAAGTGAAGATGGATGTAATTTTAAACTGGTCACAGAACGAATATTCCCTTTACCTACTTGGGGAAAAGAAGTAGGAAAAAAGAATTCAGATTATGAATTATGGGCTCCAGATATTAAAAAAATTAATGATAAATGGGTTATGTATTATTCTTTAAGTGGATGGGGTTCACCACGCGGGATAGGGGTCGCTATCGCAGATAAGATAGATGGTCCTTATCAAGATTTAGGTAAATTATGTTCATGTGAAGAAATTGGAGTTAATAATTGCATAGATCCTCAAGTTTTTATTGAAAATAACAAAATATATTTAGTAGTTGGCTCTTTTCAAGGAATATTTATTTTTCGTTTAGATCAAACAGGAACTAAATTATTAAGTGAAAAAGAAAATCAAAATAAAATTTTAATTGCTGGTAGAGTTTCTTTTTGGGATGGAGCAACTTATGAAGGCAGTTATATCATAAAAAAAGATGGATATTATTACTATTTTGGAAGTGTAGGAACTTGCTTAGAAGGCAAAAATTCAACTTATCATGTAGTAGTTGGAAAATCAGATAATTTATTTGGTCCATATGTTGGAAAAGATAATATACCTTTAACTGAATCAGGAAATGGTTTGACATATGGTGAAGTAGTTGTTAAAGTCCCTTTTGAAAAGAAAGATGAACTTGCTGGTGTTGGACATAATTCAATATTAATTGATGATGAAGACAATTATTTTATTTATTATCATGGTTTTTCAAAATTGGATAATTTTAAAACAAGACACTTATTTATGGATAAATTACTTTTTGATGAGCAAGGCTATCCATATGTAAAAAATTTTTGTCCTTCCTTTGAAGAAAAAAATGAGGGACCAGTATTTAAAAGAAAGGAAGATAAATATGAATAAAAAATTAATACTTTTCCAATTAATCTTAGTTTCTTCTCTTGTTTCATGTGGAACAGTTGTTAGTTCAAGTGGTCCACTTCAACAAGGTGGAATTACCGATCAAGAAAAAAATCCAACAAATAATGGTGAACTTGAATGGACAGATATGGCTAATGGAGACTTTAATGAAGATAGATATTATCGTAACGATTTGAAAAAACTCCCTTTACCTGATCCATATGTTTTGACTGTTGAAGAAAATGGGGAAGAAGTTTACTATATTTATGGAACTACCGATCGTACTGGATCAAAAACATTAGATTGCTATAGAACTACAAATTTTAATAGTTTTGATTTATATATGAACATTGATAAGCAAAATGAAAATTCTTGGAGTAAATGTGCCGCGCGTTCAAGATTTGCTCCAGAAGTCTATAAATTTGATGATACTTATTATTTATATTATTCAGATGTTCATAAAAATAATGCGAGAAGATATATTTCAGTTATGACAAGTTCTTCACCTACTGGACCATTTGTTGAATATAATAATGGGCAAGATGCAGTCTTTAAATTTAATGACGATTTAGGCTTAGATGTTCTTGATCAACACGTTTTTAAAGATGATGATGGTCAATTATATATGTATTATTCAGTATATGATACTGAAGTTATGCAATATATATGTGGTGTTAAATTAAAAAATCCTTTTGAAACAGAAGGTGAACACAAAGTTTTAATTCGCCCAGGTCAACTTAAACCAACTGATTCTATTGGACTTGAAGTTAATAAAGTTTTATCTTGGGAATGTTATACTTCTTTTGAAGTTGCTGAAGGACCATTTATGATTAAATCACCAGAAAATGGTTTATATTATTTAACATATTCAGTTAACCATTATCCAAATAAGTATTATTCAGTTTGTTATGCTTATTCTTCTTCACCTCTTGGTGATTACACTAAACCTTATGAAAAAAATCAAGTATGGACAAATTTATTATTTGGCTTTGCTGGTCCAGGACAAGGAACTGTCTATGACCAATGGGATGGATTTATGTCTGGAACTGCTCACCATTGTTTCTTTAAAATAGGAAACCAATATATGATTGGTTATCATGCACATGGTAATAGAAAAGGTGGACAAGGTGCATCAAGATTCTTTGGTATGGATTATCTTTTCTTTGATAATGATGGAGTACCATTTACAAAAGGCCCATCATATTCAATTCAACCATTACCTGAAAAAATAAGCGGATATCGTAATCTTGTTGAAGATAGTACAATTTACTATGAAAATATAAAAAACCCAGATTATTTATTTGATAATTTTGTAGTTGAACATTATAACCTTGCTCAAGAAAATGATCGTGAAGCTACTTTATTAACAGGTAAATCTTATCTTAAATTTAAATTTGATAAAAAATACACAATCAGTGGAATCTTTATTTATAATAGTGCTTTCTATGATAAAACTTTAACAAGTGATATTCCATTTATTAGTTTACAAAATGGTTATACAATGGAAAATTGCTCACTTAATTATAATTATATTAATGATAATACAGAATTTGTTTTTCCTGCTTCTGGATATCATTTTGATATTAATGATGAACAAACAGATTGTATTGTAATTGGTTTTGATTGTGATAAAGAATATAACTTAAATGAAATAGTCATTTTAGGGTGTGAAGCATGAGAAAAAAGAGTTTATTATTATTTACTTCAATTTTATTATTAGTCTCATGTTCAGGTGGAAATACTTCACATAATACAACACCTATTGATGATTCAAAATTAACTGATTTTTCAGATTATGATGATTTAGAAACTTATGAAAATAAACTAAAAATGAAAGAATCTGTTAATGGTTCAACTGAATCTCCAGATCCATTTATTTATCGCTTTAATGGTATGTATTATTTATATGCGACAACAAATGGTGGCTATGTTAAAGCATATAAATCTAGTAATTTAATTGAATGGGAACCAGTTGATAATGGAGTGTTAAATCGAGGAATTTGTTATGATTATTCTAAAGATGAAAATGCTCCACAAGAAAAAACACCTTATGCTCCAGAAGTAATTTATTATAATGGTAAATTTTATATGACTGCTTCTCCTTTAGGAAAAGGTCATTATATTTTTGAAAGTGATTCTCCAGAAGGACCATTTAAAACAATTACTGGTAATGTTGGAAGAAGTATTGATGGAAGTTTCTTTATTGATAAAAATGAAAATGTTTATTTTTATGGCGCAAATGGAGGAGGAATTGTTGTCTATGAATTAGATAATGATTTCAAAACTTTTAAAGATTCTAAAGGAGATTTAACATCTTGTCGAGTTGGTAATTGGAATGAAGGACCATATTTATTAAATAGAAATGGTGATTATTATTTAACTTATTGTGGCACTCATTATTTATCAACAAATTATCGTGTTGACTATGCTTTTGCAAGTGGAGAAGATTCTTTAATGCGTGATAGTAGTTATACTCGTGAGGATACTGTTCTTTTATCTACGAAAGAAAATTTTAATGGACTTGGACATTCTTGTACAGTCTTAGGCCCTGATATGGATAGTTATTATATTGTCTATCATAATTTAGAAGGAATTAGAAATCTTAATTTATCAAGATTGTCTTTTAATGGTTCAACTATGGTTGCAAACCAAGTAAGAGAAGGAGAAATTACAGGAATTTATGCAAGTAATTATTCTTCTAATGGTTTAGATAATTTTGAGGAAGTTGGTGAGTTCTATTTATCTGGTGATGAAACTAGTGAAACCTTTACTTGTGAATTTAATACAATTGGTGAAGGTAAGATGGTTTTCTCTTATGTTGATGAAAATAATTACTCTTATATTGATTTTATAAATAACACTATTGATATAGTTAGTTTAAATAATGGTAAAAAGAATTTTATTAATTCTATTGAATTAGTTAAAGAATATGATACTAGTGTTTATCATTCATTTAGATTGCAATATAATGATGGACTTATGAATTTCTATTTTGATAATATAGAAAAATTGGCCTTAGAAAGTGCTTCATTCCCTAAAGGTAAAATTGGTTATATGAAAAATTCAACATTTTCTGAATATGGCTATACTGCTTTTAGTAATGTTGCTTTAGGAACGAGTGATAAAAAGGCTTATGATGAAAATATTTCTTTAGCTAATGGATATGTTGATGAATTGTCTATTTTAAATAATGGAAGTGAACTTCAATATATTGATTCAAGTAATGATTTTACTAGAAATGGTTCAAATAATTTAGTTTTAAAAAATAAAAATGATCGTGCTACTTATCGTTTCCAAGTAACAGAAGATAATAATTACGCGATTAATTTAAGGGTTAATAGTGCTTCAATTAATAAAAAAATTGGAGTGAGAATTGATGATGGAGAAATTAACGAAGTTATTCTTCCAAGTCAAAAAGGACAAATTGCTAAAGGTGATTTGTTAGTTAATGTTTTAAATTGCTCATTAACTCAAGGACCGCATCATGTTTCTATTTATAATTTAGATGATGAAATTGCTTTTAGTGAAATTAGATATGAAATGGTCGATGAAGGAAAAACCAATGAACATTCATTAACAAAAAATAATTTTGAAGATGATGCTTTTTATATTAGAAATGAAATGAATCTTGATCAAAATGGAGTTAATTCTAATAATCAAGAAACATGTGGTATTATTACTAAAGATAATTATTTCAATGCTGAATTAAGTGTTGATATGAATATTCAAAGTATCGAAAGTGGTGGATATGTTTCTTTATTAATGAATATTAGTGATTATTCGGTTAATTATTATGGTGATGCTGATGGATTAAGCAGCCTTAATACTTATCGTGGATATCGTTTTGAAATTGATAAAACAAGATTAAAAGTTCAATATGTTGATTATAATTTTACTAAATTATTACGTGTTGAAAAAATTAATTATAATTTTGGTGAAGATATAAATGTTACTTTGAAACAAGAGAATAATACGATTACTTGTTATTTAGATGATAATCAAGTATTATCATTTGTGTGTAATGTTGGAAATATGTCAGGTGGAGTCGGTTTTATGGCTTCTAATGCAAAGGCGACATTTTATCAAATGAGGATTTCATAATGAAAAAAATATTTTTTGATAATTTTAAAAAGAATACATCAGGAGTTTGGTATTTTATACCAGACTCCTTTAATGATTATAAAAAGAAAAAACCATGTCATGGATTTGGACAAATTAAATATGATGAAGGATCTATTTATACTGGGGAAATCTATTTTGATGGTAAAAATTACAATAAATTAGGATATGGACAGCAAGATTTTACCTATTCTTCTATTGGTGAAATTAATCGCTTTACTCATCAAAAATTATATAAATATGTTGGTAAATTCAATTATCGTAAAACTGATTGGATTTATGGTAATGGAGTTATGTATTTTCATGATGAAAATAATAAACCATCTTGCTTCCAAACAGGTTTTTTTGCAGGATTAGAAAAAATTAAAGATTTTCAAGGAGAATTTGATTATAATCAATTACTAGAAGGTTATAGTAAAGAAAAACAAGCTGATTTTGATTGTCGACAACTTTTATTCAATGATGAAAAAAATGATTTAAAGAATATTAAAGAATTAGATAATTTATTTATTGGTGATTCTTATATGGAATTTTGGCACTATGATATATACGCTGAAAAAACCTTCTATGAAGCATTTGAAAATTCTTTAAATGTTGGTCTTGGGGCTACTCGTTTTATTGATTGGTTTAAATATATTAAACAATTAGTAGACTTACCAAAGCCTAAGAATATTATTATTAATTTAGGATTTAATGATATTCATTCTAATTTTAAAGCAAGAGGAGTTTATTATTATCAATTAAAATGCTTAAGAATGCTTAGAGAGATTTTCCCTGATGCAAATTATTATTTTATTAATTTAGTGCACGCTCCATTATTTGATAATTATCTTCTTGAAGAAGAAAAATTTAATAAATTATTAATAAATGGTCAAACAAAGCACAATTATAAAGTTATTGATAATTATAATAACATTAAAAAGGAAAAAACAAATTGCTTCTATCAAGATTTAGTTCATTTAAATCATTATGGATATAACTTATTTGAAAAATTAATTAAAGAGGAGTTAAAATGATTACTTACTTACCAAAGCAAAAATTATTCCATTTAACAAACAAAAGTATTTCTTATTACATTTATTTAAATGAAGAAGGATATTTAGAAACCATTTATTTTGGAAAATATTTACCTAGTATTGAAAATGTGGATTGGATTAGAAAACCTTACAGCGATAATAATGCAACTCAATATTTTTCTGTTAAAGATCAAAAAGAATATACTTTTAAAGATAATTTTAGATCAAATAGAGCAAGACTTGAAATTTCTTCACATGGAAAAAATGATAAAAGAGGCGCGCCAATTGTTATTAGAAAAGAAAATGGTTCTTATCTAACAAATTTTCTTTTTGATAGTTATAAAATTATTGAAGGGATTCCTACTTTAGAAAATCTTCCTCATGCTAAAAATGATCATGTTTCCACGCTTGAAATTACTTTAAAAGAAGAATTACAAGATATATATGTAAAATATTACTTATCTTTATATGATGATATAGATATTTTAGTGAAAAATTTTGTTATTGAAAATAAAACAGGACATGATATAAAAATTGATAGAGCTTTATCTTTACAACAAGATTTTATGCATGCAAATTATCGTTTTGTTCATTTTAAAGGTTGTTGGTCAAAAGAAAGAGATTATGAAATTAATGATGTCCATGATGGTATTCAAGAAGTTACATCTAACTATGGCAGAAGCTCTCATGAAGAAAATCCATTTGTTTATTTGCTTGATAAAAATGCCACAAATACAACTGGTGAAGTAATTGGTTTTAACTTAATCTATAGTGGTAATTTTAAATTTAGAATGTTTGTTGATTATCAAAAATATCTTCATGTAACTTATGGTATTAATGATGAAGATTTTGAATGGACTTTAAAAAATAATGAACAATTTATTACCCCTCAAGCGGTAATTTCTTATTCATATTTAGGTGTTGATAAGATGTCACAAAATTTTCATTATTTTGTGAAAAATCATTTAATAACATATAAAAAAGATAAAGAATATAAAGAAGTTTTATTTAATTCTTGGGAAGGATGTTATTTTACTTTCAATACTGAATCAATTATTTCTTATATAGATGATTCAATTAAGATTGGTTCAGAATTGTTTGTTCTTGATGATGGTTGGTTTGGTGTTAGAGATAATGATTATACTGGTTTAGGTGATTGGTATGTCAATAAAGATAAAGTCGATTTACATAAAGTTATTAAACATTGTCATGATAAAAAATTAAAATTTGGTATTTGGTTTGAACCAGAAATGGTTACTCCATATAGTGAATTATATAAAAATCATCCTGATTATATTCTAGGTGAAAAAGAAGAAAATATTTTAACTATTCAGCGTCATCAATTCCATTTAGATTTTTCTAATCCAGAAGTCGTGGATAATATTTATGAACAAATGGTCAAATTTTTAGATGAATATCAAGTTGATTATATTAAGTGGGATTATAATAGAACTGTTAGTGAACATTTTTCTAGATATTATGGAGCTAATCAACAAGGTGAAATTTATCATAGATTAGTGCTTGGATATTATTCTTTACTTTCTCGTTTAATTAATAGATATCCTCATATCATGTTTGAAGGATGTGCATCTGGAGGAGGAAGATTTGATCTTGGAACTTTATTCTATTGCCCTCAAATTTGGTGTAGTGATGAATCTGATCCAATTCAAAGAATTTTCATTCAATACAATACTTCTTTAGGTTATCCATTATCAACAATTGGTTCACATGTCAACGCGAATAGAATTACTTCATATAAAACAAAAGCTTTAATTGCTTTATTTGGTACTTATGGTTATGAAATGAATCCAAATAAATTAACTAAAGAAGAAATGGATGAATTATCTTTAGTCGCTGATATTTATAAAAAATATCATCGAGAAGTTATTGAAGAAGGAACTTTATATCATTTATTTTCACCAACAGAAACTAATTACATGTCTATGCAAGCTGTTAGTTTAGATAAATCTAAATCTTTAATTATTTTTATGAATAAATTAAAAGAAACTGATCAATCTCGTTTTGTAAAATTACATGGCTTAGATGAAAATAAAATGTATAAAAACTCATTTAATAATGAAATTTATTCAGGTTTATATTATATGCAAGTGGGAATCAATTTCTCCTTTGATTGGTTTGATGAATTTACTTGTAAGTTAATTATTTTAGAAGAAATTAAATAACATTATTTTTATTGTAAAATAATTTATAAATATCTTAAATACTCCTAATTTTAGGGGTATTTTTATTTTTTGACATTTATTAATGTTTTTATAATATATTGAAATGAAAGCCCTTTTATCGCTATAATATTTGTATAACAAATATGCAGGAGGCAAAAATGAAAAAATTATTTCCTTTATCAATTCTTTCAACAATTACTTTAATGGCTGTTTCATGTGGAGGAAATTCTTCTTCTATTGATAATAATTCTTCTTTACCAGCTTGTAATGAAGATAATAAAGTTCATATTGTTATCTTAACTGGTCAAAGTGGAGCTAGAGGAAAAGCTAAAAATACTGATTTAACTGAAGATCAAAAAGATCCTAATTATGATGTTGATATTATGGCTGATGGATTAACCATGCCTCAACTAGCAAATATTCCTTCTTCAATTAAAGATGGAATTGAATTAACTGAAGTTCAACCTGGCTTTGGTGATTCCACTGGTGAATTTGGCCCAGAACTTGGTATGGGCGAAAACCTTGCATCATTATTTCCAAAAGGAAATGAAGATAGAAAATCAGTTATTGTAAAATATACTGCATGTGGATCAACTTTTACTGACCATTGGTATTCAACATCAATGTTAAATGATAGTACGATTTCTTCAAAATTAAATAAAGAACAAATTAGAACTATTAAAGATCAACAAACAGGACCTTTAACAAATAATTTATATCAATTAATTGATGAAACAATTGATCAATTATCATCTGAAGGATATGAAAGTGTTATCGATGGAGCGGTTTTTGTTCATGGTGAACAAGATGCAAAATTTGATGATAATATGGATATTTATGAAAAAGCTTTAGAATACTTTGCTAAAGATTTAAGAAGTTATGTTGGTAATGATAATATGCCTTTTGTTATTACTGAAGCTTTAACAAATAGTGCTAAATATTCTAATAAATTACGTGAAATTCAAAAAAATGTTGCTTCTAAAAATGAAAATAATTTATTTGTAGAAACAAGTGATTTATACACTAATACATTTGAACCATGGCATTTTGGTGCTGAATCTAACTTTATTTTAGGTAATAGAGCAATTGCTGAACTTGCAACATATAATGACACACGTACTATTAGTGAAGTCTTAACTCAATCAATTACAGTACCTTTAAATGTAGATGTAAATTTACCAACTTATATTTCTGCAAAATATAGTAATGACTATGAAGGTTTAAGTAAGATTAAATATACTTCATCTTATGATAAAACAAAACTTGGTGAACAAACTGTTAATTATGTAGTAGATTCTAAATGTGGTAATCCTTATCAAGGAAGCATGACTATTAATGTTAGCAATGATCCATATGTTGATGGCATTACTAATGAATATAGTTCTTATAAAACTAATAAATTAGGTGATAAAGGTAATATCTTTGTTCGTAAAGGTGAAAAAGGATTGTTTGTTTCTGGTGATATTGATGATAAAGATATTTGGACAGATGGTGAAGCTTGGAATATTAAAGATATGGGGCAATCCACAAAAAATGATGACTTTAGAATTTATTTAACAACATCTGATGTAGCAAGTAGATATACAATTTGCTTAAGTGCTGCTAATTTACTTAGAGTTTATAATAAAGGAGTAAGTTTAACTGATGCAACTCCAGCTAAAAATCTTTATCAATTAAAGAAAATTACTGATTTTAAATATCATGTAACCACTAAAGGATTAGCTAATGTTCCAGAAGGAAATAAATCAAATGGATTAAGTTTTGAATTATATTTAAGTTATAGTGATTTAGGAATCACTAATCCAGATGATATTAAGTTATGTTTTGCATATAATGATATTTCTAACCCAGAAAATATTGCTCAAGATGATGAAACTAAAACTCGTCCAGCAAACAATGTATATTTAATGAAAGGAAATACAGATAGTTACGAATTAGATATTAACAATTATTTTGCTATCTCAGAATTAATTTAATTTATGAAAAGTGTTATTGGCGCGGATCCATACGTTTTATTTGATAAAAAAAGTGGATATTATTATTGCTATGCAACTAGCAATACTAAGCATAATAAAACATTCTATATTTATAAATCAAAAGATTTAATAAATTGGGAATTTGTTGATTATGCTCTAGATACATTAAAAAATAATTGGGGAAAAGATTGGTATTGGGCACCTGAATGCTATTATAATCCTCATAATAATCATTATTATTTATTCTATAGTGCTCGTTTAAAAGATGAATTAACTAAAGAATATTTCTATGAAGATAATTATGAAGAAAATTGTAAAATTGGTGTAGCGGTTTCTACTTCTCCAGAAGGACCATTTATTAATATCACTGATCGACCAATTGATTATTATCCTTATGATCCAAATTATTTAGATGTTGATAAAGTCTATAAAAATACTTTTTCAAAAGATATTGATTTATCTAAAAGATTATCTGCACCTAAAGGTGTTTATCTTTCTTCTATTGATGTTAATTTATTTTTTGATGAAGATAGAATTTATATGTTTTATTCTCGTTGTTGTTATCGTAATTGTATTTTTGATGAAGAATATCAAAAATTTATTGAAGAAAGTAACATTGTAGCAGTTGAATTAGATACTTCTTGGTGGTTTGATAAAGAAGCTAAAACAATGCCAACAATTAAAAAAGAATATCTTTCTTATAATAATAATCAAAGACAAGATAAATTTACTAATATAATTACTTATCATAATGAAAAACAAGCCTGGGAAAATGGTCATATTAATGATTATGATAATAATTTTGGAAGTAAAAGAAATCGTCGTTGGTCTGAAGGTAGTACTACCTTTACAAAAATGTTAAATGGAGAAAAAGTATATTGCATAACTTATTCATGTAATAATTATCAAAATGCTTTATATGGAGTGGGAATTGCTTTTTCTAAAAATGCTTTAGGACCATATAAGAAATATGAAAAAAATCCAATTATTCATCAAATAAAAGAAGAATCATTATATTCAACAGGGCATGGTACCATTATTGAAAAAAATGGAGAAATGTATTATTTCTTACATGGAAGAGATAATGTTGAACATGATAGAACTTTATATTTAGCTAAAATAAATATTAATTCCACTACTGATGTTAGTGTTGATAAAGTTGAAATGTGTAAATTAATCGAGGAATAAAAATGAAAAAAAATTTAAAAAATGTTTTATTAGTATCTTTACTTTTTACAGGTGTTATTGCTTGTAATGAAGTAGCAACAAGTGAAACTTCAACAAGTAGTGAAACTTCAACAAGTGAAACGACCACTAGTGAAGTTGCAAATGAATTAACTATTGAAGATTTATTTGTCTATAAAAATTACAAAATGAGACCATATATTACTTTCACAAAAGAAAAAGAAGACATTACTTATTCTTTTGAAGGCGATGCAATTAGTATTGATGATGATGGTGTTATTACTTGTAATAAAGAAGATAAAATAGTAGAAGTTAGTGCAACTACTGAACATTTAAGTACTACTTTTAAAGTTTATACAAGAGGAAATTTTACTGATTATCAAGCTAAAGTACAAAATAGAAAAGTTGATTTTGTAACTCGTGGAGAACAATATGGTGAAACTTTATTTATTGGTGATTCATTCTTTGATGTAGCAGAATTCTGGAATAATTTCTATGATTTATATGCTGGTAAAAATGTTAGATCAGCTGGTATTTCTGCTTCCACTACTACTGATTGGGAAATCTTTGCTGAAGATTTAATCTATCCATCTGAACCTAAAAATATTGTTATCCATTGTGGAACTAATAATATTTTTGATGATGGTAAAAATGCTAATTCAACTTTTTATGATGTTAAAAGATTAATTGAAAAAATTCATTATGTACTTGAAGATACTAAAATTTATTATTTTGGTATTGAACCTCGTACCTATGGAGCAAAAGGTAATAGTGTTTCTAACACAGTAGTGATGTTAAACCAAGCAAATAAATTAATTAAAGAGTTCTGTGATAACAATGCTTATTTAACTTATTTAGATTCTCCTGCTCTTTGCTATAATGAAGATGGTTCGGTTAAAACTGAATTCTTTAGAGATGGAACTCACCCAGTTTTAGATAATTATGCTTATTATGTTGATTTATTAGATGAAGCTGGTATTGTTTTAGAAGATAAACAAGTAAGTAGTAAAATTGCTGATTTTTCTACTTCAGTAGCTAATTCTATTGGTGATAGCAGTAGAAATATTGCTTATAAAGGTACTAATTTAAATCGTGAATTTTCTTTAGAAGGAACTTTAAAAATTAAACAAACTGGTCATAATCCACATATTCAATTTTCTTTAGATAATACAAGTTTTGCTAATAGATTCTTATTATGGGATAATCTAACTAATGGTAATTTTAAAATTGGTTATGCTATTAATAGTAACCATGATGCTAATGCTGATGCAGGAAGTACTTATGTTAAAAAAGCAGAGGATTTAGTTCTTAATTGGAAAATTTTAGTTACTAGTAAAAATGCTTATTTATATATTAATGGTGATTTAAAAATTATTATGCTTAATATTCCAAATGATGCTACTAAATCATTTTTAATGGGAACTGAGCATGCTGCAGTGGACTTCTATAATATGAAGGCTATTAGTAAAGAATTTGATGCAAATGAATATAATGCATTATTAAATGATACAATAGTAAAAAAATACGAAGCATCACAAGAAACAACTAGACAAGTAATTCGTGATAAAGATTTTTAATTAAATTATTTTAAAATCTATGAAGATCATGTGTAAAAACATGGTCTTTTTTCATGCTTATAAATAGTGTATTTATTCAAATAAAAATATTATGAGTATCATTCGATTGGCTGATGTAACATTAAGTTTAATTCAACAGCATTGGTCACTAATTAATTCATCTACACCTCTTGGACTTATAGTAAATGTTGCATGCGAAGCTTATTTGGCTGCTCAAAGCATAACAGCTGAAACTAATTTAATTAATAATGCAAATATTGCTTGGAAAAAATGTAAATTTGATAGAGTTAATTTATTATTTTGAAAAGAAAAATCTTTTCTTGGGAGGATTTGGAACTTGGCCGAAACATATTAAAGAATTGTTTGATGATTTAAACATTAAATATGATTTTTCTACAGATCCGAATGATTTACCAAAATATACACCTTCAAAATATAAAGGGTGCATCACAACATATTTTAATAAGTATTGGCAACAAGGAGTCTCAACTAAAAAAGATATAAAAAAATTAACTATTCATAAACTTTTTGGCTAACGATTAATAAATATTATTGTATTTATAATGATTCTCAGCAAGGTTTAACTAAAGCAAGTAACGAAGTCATTGAAATAAATGTTAGTAAATTTTCTTTACAATCTAAAATAGAAGATGAAATAACAATAAATCCAGAAAATGATAAGAAGAAATTTATTTCAATATTTGGTTTAAACGATTAAATTTTATTAAAAGGTTGTGAAAAAGTTAAGTATTTCATGACCTTTTTTCTTGTAATAATGATAAAGAATGTTAAAATGAAACTATGAAAAAAACAAAGGTTACCATTTTAATTCTATTTCTTTTTACCCTTACATCATGTTTTAAACCAATTTGGCAAAAAGTAGCGTATTTTTATGCAATTGACGATTATTGGAATGTTAGATATGTTCTGGAAAATAAAAGTTCTAAATTTTATAGTGTAGATGAATATTACTATAATGGTGACACTGATAGCGATAATATTATTATCAATATTGAAATTCCTAAGGAAATAAATGGTGTTTCTGTAGCTTACTTAGCTGGAGGCGCATATGCAATAGAAAAAGAAGTATATAAATTTCATGATAATGGATATCGTCAAGGTTTATTTTGCATGGATTTTGCAATTATTACAAATAATACTATTAATAAAAATAGTTATGTTGAAATAAATATTTATTTATCTGAAAATATAGAAACGATTCGAACGGATCGTGCAATTATTATATATAATAATTCTGAGTATTATGATGAATTTTCTATTTTTTATAATAATTATTCTGTTAATTTTTATATTGATGAAAATAATAGTCTTTATTATTCAAAAGATGGTATTGTATATTGTAAAGAAGATGATAGTATACATAATCCAGCTATGGTTTATTCTTTAAAAATGAAAGGTAATAAATTAAGAGAGCCTTATTCTTGGAGTTCTTTAGAATGGCCATTTGATAATTTTTAGTTTTTTGTAGGAACACAAACAATTCAAAAAAGATGACAGTGTAGGGTTTAGACCATAAAAATTTTATAGAGTCCATGTAAGTAATCGCTTACATGTTTTTCTTTACATTTTTATTACAGTTTTTTTATATTTTTGAGATATTTTTCAATATTTTTTCTTTTTAAAATAAAAGTGTCTTAAGTTAGACGAGGAGAAAAAAATGAAAAATTTATCAAAAAAATTATTATTTGTTACATCGTTATTTGGTCTATTAACTATTACTGGATGTGGAGAAAGTTCAACTACTTCTTCAAATGAATTTGATTCAAGTAAATTAATTACAAGATATACTAGAGATACTGAATCTGGTACTAGAGATGGATTTTTTACTGCAATTGGTTTTAAAGATGCAGTAACAAAAAATGAAGTTATTCCTAATTGTGTAGAAGCTACTGATAATGGAAATATGATTTCTTTAGTAAATAATGATGAATATGGTATTGGTTATATATCTTTAGCATCATTAGAAAGTTCTTCATTAACTGGTCTTTCTTATAATGGCGTGGCTCCATCAGAAGAAAGTGTTGTTGATGGAACATATGGATTATCAAGAAATTTCAATTATATTACTAGACTTGAAAGTGATTGTACACCTACTGAATGGACTTTAATAAGAGGTTTCTTATTATTTATGAATAGTAAAGAAGGTTTAACAATTATTAAATCTAAAGATGGTATTTTAACTAAATCCATTGCAAGTAGTACAAGTTTTAATGATTTACTTAATTTAGAAGAAAATAAAGATGTTAAAGATTTATGTGCTAAAGCATGTGAAGATAATAATAAAACTGAAATTAAATTTGGTGGTTCTACTTCAGTTGAAAAGATTTCTAAAGCATTAACAGATGCTTTTGCTACATATTGTCCAAGTTTTAAACCAACACATAATCATACAGGTTCAGGAACTGCTTTTAAAGGCACTCAAGGAAGTGAAAAAGATGGAGTTAATAGTATGCATATGGGCTTCTTATCAAGAGAATTATCTTCTTCAGAAACTGCTTTAGAAGGATCACACGGATTAATTTGTAAAGATGGAATTGTAGTAGTAGTTAATGCAAAAAATAATTTAGTTAGTAATTTAACTACTGAACAAGTTAAAACTATTTATTCACAAGATACAACAAAATGGAGTGATATTATTGCTAAATAGGTTTTAGCCTATTTTTTTGCGTGTTATGAAAAATTCAAAAACAAAATTATTAATTGATCAAATCGTAAAAATCATTTTCATGATTATTGGTTTAATTTGCGCTTCTTCAATTGTTTTTATTGTTTTCTTTATTATATTTAAAGGGATTACTCCTTTTATTAAAACTTATAGTGATGGTAGTAAGGCCTCATTAATTAATTTTCTATTTAGTGTTAATTATTCGGATGGAAATTATGGAGTACTAGGTTTAATTATTAATACATTAGTAATAGTTTTAATTGTTGCACTAATTGCTTTACCAATTAGTGTTTTAACGTCTTTATTTATTGTAAGAATTGCTCCTAAAAAGATATCAGTTTTTATGCAAACTATTGTTGAATTATTATCTTCAATTCCTTCTATTATTTTTGGTTTATTTGGTATGGGTGTGATTAATCCTCTGGTTAGAAATTTAGCAAGTGCATTTAATGTTCAAACAGCAGGGGGAGTATCAACTTTATCAGTTATCATTGTTTTATGTATGATGATTATGCCTACCATTA
>ULOZ01017874.1_pt1 | contig 18052 bp, 15 predicted proteins | sample 1953031 | NCBI WGS metagenome assembly ULOZ01 (sample SAMEA4835616, study PRJEB28245) | human gut metagenome | biome: gut microbiome; material: fecal sample | place: Denmark | collected 2008
AAACCACATGCGAAAGTTCTGTAATTTATAAAAAATGGTGTGACTTCAAAACCGAAGTCACACCATTTTTTTGTATCTTTTGATTCTATCGAATGAAGTTTTCTTTATTCCATAGATAGATGTTTTCTTTATTCTGCCGTATAGAGGAATCGCTTGATACTCTTCTTAGGAGTCTTTTCAAACTCATCTTCATGTATACGTATTTCTGATACTTTGCTGTAAGCAGGAATCATGGTGTTGAGCTCCTGGCGGTTCTGCTCCATGATATCTGCCAGTTCTTTGGTACCGAGGTTCAGGGTCTGAGCTTCATCATAGTCTGGGTGAACCAGAGCAATGAGCTTGTCGCCCTTCTGTATAACCACGCTTTCCGCTACCAGAGCCAAAGAGTTGAGCTTATCCTCAATCTCCTCAGGATAGATATTCTGGCCGTTTGCGCCGAGCAGCATGTTCTTGCTACGACCCTTGATGAAGACGTTGCCGTCACCATCCATGGTTCCGAGGTCGCCTGTATGATACCATCCGTTCTCGTCGATGGTCTGCTTGGTAGCTTCCTCATTCTTATAGTATCCCAACATTACGTTAGGACCCTTGGCAAGGATTTCACCCGGTACATTCTCAGGATCAGGACTGTCGATGCGGACCATCATGTGGAGGGCAGCCTTACCGCAAGAGCCCGGTACGAAGTTTTTGTAATCCTCGTAGCAGATGATAGGGGCACATTCTGTTGCTCCATATCCCACGGTATATTTGAAACCTACGCTATGGAGGAAACTTTCCACTTCCTGGTTAAAGGCTGCACCACCGATAATCACCTCGTAGAAGTTGCCACCGAAGGCATTGGTTACCTGGTCGCATATCTTCTCCTTCACCTTCTTGCTGATTACAGGCATGTGGAGCAGCATACGCATGCGGTTGTTCTGGATCTTAGGGAATACCTTCTTGCGGATAATCTTCTCGATAACCAGAGGTACAGCTATGATGACGGCTGGCTTGATGCGGCCGAATGCCTCGGCGATGATGGCTGGGCTAGGGATGCGGGTGAGATAGAAGATGTGGCAGCCCTTGATGAATTCGAAGATAAATTCAAACGCCATGCCGTACATGTGGGCCATCGGCAGGATACTGATGATAGAATCTCCCGGCTTGATCTTCTTACCCAGTACGTCCTCAGCAAAATCTGCATTGCCCCAGAGTGCACGGTATGGAACCATTACTCCCTTGGAGAAACCGGTAGTTCCGCTGGTATAGTTGATCATAGCCAACTCATCCGGATTCTGTTCCATATAGTAGTTGACATGGTTTTTGCGGAAGTACTTAGGATACTTGATACCGAACATCTCGTTGAGGTGTTCGCGCGCATAAGTCAACTTGTCGGTACGTGAAACGACAAGTGAATAATCCGGTATATAGATGATGCCTTCAAGACCTGGCATCTTCGTTGCATCAATCTGTGTAGCTACAACATCACCCACAAAGAGCAGTTTGGCATCGCTGTGGTTTACTATGTTGTGAATCTGGTCTGGCATGAATTCATGCAGGATAGGTACGGCAATGGCACCATAGGTAAGGGTAGCAAGGAATGCTACAGCCCAGTTTGCGCTATTTCGACCGCAAAGTGCTATCTTGTCGCCCTTTACTACACCAGAGTTCTCAAACATGATGTGTAGCTTCTCAATTTTGCGTGCTACATCATGGTACTGCAAGGTTGCTCCCTTGTAGTCTGTCAGAGCATCCATATCCCAATGGTCTACGATGCTCTTTTGGATGAGTGCGTTAAAGCTTGGAATCTCCATATTCTTGTTATTTAACGATTTGCTTTTTTATATTTTTCTCGTACAGAAGTCAGTTTGCTGATGATAGGCCTTATCTGCTGATGGTCTGTCAGCAGATAGGGCCTGTCTCTAGATTGCGTTCTGATAGAGGTAACGCTTGATAGACTTCTTGGCTGTCTTTTCAAATTCCTGATTATGAAGTTTGATGCGTGACACCTTTGCGAAGCTAGGTATCTGCATGTTCAGTTCCTTGCGGTTCTGCTCCATGATGTTCTCCAGGTCTTCGTCTGTAAAGCCGAGGTTGTTAACTTCTTCCATATCCGGATGAACCAGAGCTACCAGCTTGTCATTGCTCTGTATTACGATGCTCTCGTTGACCATAGCCATGGAGTTGAGCTTGTCCTCAATCTCTTCCGGATAGATGTTCTGTCCGTTAGGTCCCAGCAGCATGTTCTTGCTTCTGCCTCTTACGAAGATATGTCCGTCAGCGTCCATCGTTGCCAGGTCGCCTGTATGGAACCATCCGTCTTTATCTATTACGGCATCTGTTGCCTCCTGGTTCTTGTAATAGCCCTTCATCACATTGATGCCGCGGCAAACCAGTTCACCGGCTACGTTCTCCGGGTCATCGCTCAAAACCTTTACCTCCATGTGCTTCACGGCAACACCACAGCTTCCTGCCACATAGTTGTCCTGATGGGCAAAGGTGATAAGTGGAGCAGTCTCAGTGGTACCATATCCCATTGCGATAGGGAAACCTACGCTGATGAAGAAGTTCTCTATCTCCTTGTTGAGCGGAGCGCCACCCACAACAACCTCGTAAGGACGTTCGCCAAACTTTCTCAATACAAACTCGCGAACCTTCTCCTTGATGCGCTTATTGATGACAGGCATGTTCATCAGCAGTCGTGCACGGTTGGTTTGGATATGTGGGAATACTTCCTTTCTTACAATCTTGTCTACTACAAGCGGCACCGCATAGAGAATGTCTGGCTTGATTTCTGACAACGCCTCTGAGATGAGCGTTGGGCTCGGCAGACGGGTAAGGAAGAAGATATGGTTACCCAATACTATATTGAAGAGAAATTCTGTCATGAGTCCATACATGTGAGCCATCGGAAGGGTAGAAAGGATGTTGCAGTTCTTACCTATATGAGGTTTCACTGAATCGATGAGGTAGTCGAGATTACCCCAAAGTGCTCTGTATGGGAGCATCACACCTTTTGAGAAACCGGTAGTTCCACTGGTATAGTTGATCATTGCCAGTTCTTCAGGATCGTCTACGTGATACTTCACGTGTTCTGGTCTGAAATACTTAGGATATCTGTGTCCGAACATGGCATTGAGGTTCTCGCGCGCATAAGTCAGTTTCTCAGAGCGCGAGATGACAAGCGAATTGTCCGGAAGATAGATGATTCCTTCCAGCGAAGGCATCTCCTCTGGTGTTATCTCTGTAGCTACCACGTCACCTACGAACAGAAGTTTGCTTTCGCTGTGGTTCACGATGTTGTGAATCTGCTCAGGCTTGAATTCGTTCTGTATAGGTACGACAATGGCTCCGTAAGTAATAATGGCCAGGAAGGCTACTGCCCACTGGCTACTATTTCTTCCGCAGACGGCAATCTTGTCGCCCTTCTTTACATCGCTGTTTTCGAACAGGATGTGTAGCTTCTCAATCTTTCTGGCAATATCGTGATATTGGAGGGTTGTGCCCTTGTAATCGGTGAGCGCATCCAGATTCCAATTCTTGATAATGCTGTTCTCAATATACGAGTTAAAACTTGGTATTGAATTCATTGCACAATTTACAAAATTTTGTGCAAAGATAATGAAAATAGTGCACACTGCAAAATAAAATGTGCACTATTTTCAAAAACTATATAAAATAATTAGTTTTTTTTCTTTTTAGTTTACATATTGTGGTGTTATAGACTGTATTTTACTCATATCTCATTGATTTGGCTGGATGGATATGAGAAATCAGGTAGCTTGGTGCTACAAGCATGAAGATGCTTATCAGCAGCGTAGCAATGTTCAGGGCTATGATGGCAAGCCAGTTGAATTCTACCGGAACGGTACTTACATAATAGGTCTGTGCATCGAGTTTGATGATGCCTGTAAAGTACTGGAGGGTAAGAATGCCGAGGGCGATGATGTTGCCCAGAAGCATACCCTTGCCGATGATGAAGACGGCAAACCACAGGAAGGTGTGGCGGATGGTCTTGTTGCGGGCACCCAATGCCTTCATTACGCCTATCATGGAGGTGCGTTCCAGAATGATGATGAGCAGACCGCTGATCATGGTGACGCCGGCTACTATCAGCATCAGACCGAGAATAATCCAGACATTCAGATCCATCAGGCTCAGCCATTGGAAGATGTTTGGATTCAGGTCCTTGATGGTAGAACTGCTGTAGGTTTCTCCATAGTGATCAACCGTGCGGTTCACCTTATTAATAATATAATCTTCAGTCTCGTTGAGCTTGTTGAAGTCGTTAACGGTCAGTTCTGCACCGCTCGCCTGGTCTTCTTCCCATCCGTTCAGCTTCACGGCAGTATAGAGGTCGGTGTATACCATTACCTCATCATACTTCTTCAGGTTGGTCTGATAGATACCCTTGATGGTGAAGCGGCGCATACGCACTGCGTTGTCATCAAAGAAGTAGGCAAAGATGCGTTCTCCCGTCTTCAACTTCAGCTTATCGGCCATCAGCTGTGAGATGAGAATCTGGTTATGACTCGCTTTGTCATCAAACTTAGGGATGCTGCCTTCAATCATGTTCTGATGGATAAAGGTAGAATCGAAATCAGGTCCTACACCTTTGAACATGACGCCCAGGAAATCGCTGTCCGTCTTCAGGATTCCCTCTTTCATGGCAAATTTCTGCACATGTTTTACGCCAGGTATCTTTTTCAGTACGTTGACCATCGAGTCGTTCATGACCACCGGATACTGGTTTTGCTGCTGCAGCGTCATGAAGTCGGCCACCTGTATATGGCTTCCGAATCCTATTACCTTGTCGCGTATGGTATGCTTGAATCCGAGCACTACGCATACCGACATAATCATAATGGCGAGTCCGATAGCAACACCTGCAGTGGCTATATGAATAGCAGGGCGAGAAACTTTATGTTTATCGCCCTGATCGCTATATAATCTCTTTGCTATAAATAGAGGAAAATTCATCTTTTAAAATGTTGAATGTTGAATGTTGAGTGTTGAATGTTGAGTGTTGGTTGATAGTTAATTTAATCTTTGTGTCCGTTAGGCAACTCAACATTCAACACTCAACATTCAACATTGTTACAGTCCTTCGTCTTCCACTCTTCCCGGATAAGCCTCAAGTGCCTTACCCAGAACCACCAGAGCACGCTCCAGATCGTGTTTCTTCAAGACGTAAGCTACACGAACCTGATTGTGGCCGGCTCCCGGAGTCGTATAGAAACCGGAGGCTGGAGCCATCATGATGGTTTCGCCCTCGTAGTTGAATTCCTCCAGACACCAGCGACAGAACTTTTCTGAATCATCGATAGGCAGTTTGGCTACGGTATAGAAGGCTCCCATAGGAATAGGAGAGTATACGCCCGGAATACGGTTCAAGCCGTCTATCAGGCACTTACGGCGCTCTACATACTCATCGTATACATCGCGGTAGTACTCTTCAGGAGCATCCAGAGAAGCTTCGGCTACAATCTGACCGATCAGTGGAGGAGAGAGACGGGCCTGGCAGAACTTCATCACCGCCTTGCGGATTTCAGCATTCTTGGTGATGAGGGCACCCACACGGATACCGCACTCACTGTAACGCTTCGAAACAGAATCGATGAGAACCGTGTTCTGCTCGATGCCTTCCAGGTGCATCGCACTGATATAAGGACTGCCGGTATAGATATACTCACGGTAAACCTCATCAGAGAAGAGATAGAGGTCGTACTTCTTCACCAGGTCACGAATCTGATTCATCTCTCTGCGGGTATAGAGATAGCCCGTAGGATTGTTAGGGTTGCAGATCAGGATGGCACGGGTGCGCTCATTGATCAGCTCCTCAAACTTCTCTACCTTAGGCAGGGAGAAACCTTCTTCTATCGTTGTGGCGATGGTACGGATCTTGGCACCCGCCGAGATGGCAAACGCCATATAGTTAGCGTAAGCAGGTTCTGGTACGATAATCTCGTCGCCAGGGTTGAGGCAGCTCATGAAAGAGAAGAGTACAGCCTCAGAACCTCCCGATGTAATAATGATATCATCGGCAGTTACGTTGATGTTGAATTTCTTATAGTAATCTACAAGCTTCTCGCGATAGCTGAGATAGCCCTGACTTGGAGAATACTCCAAGACCGTGCGGTCTATATGCTTCAAGGCATCTAGGCCACATTGAGGAGTTGGAAGGTCAGGCTGACCGATGTTGAGGTGATATACCTTTACTCCACGTTTTTTTGCTGCGGCAGCCAGAGGAGCCAACTTTCTGATAGGTGACTCTGGCATTTCAAGACCGCGTACAGATATTTCTGGCATCTTAAAATATTGTTTCTTTCTATTAATTATCCGTGTCGAAAATTGAATTCTATGACCTTCTGGTCTTTTCAATTTACGCTATTCGGCTGCAAAGATAAGAAAATTAGATGAGAATTGAGAATAACTTTCGGTTAAATTTTATTTTTTGATTAAAAACTCTTTAAATATGTCGCTCTTTGCTTTCTTTTTTATAACTTTGCACTTAATTTCAAGAATTGTTATAAGATTATACGAATTAATTAAAATAAGTAAGAAGAAAAATATGAGAAGTAGAACAAGTACATGGTTTGAGACCAAAGTGAAATATCAGAAGACAATGGAGGATGGTTCAGAAAAGGTTGTTTCTGAAGCATACGTAGTAGATGCTTTGAGCTTTACCGAGGCTGAGAGCGCCATCATCGATGAGATGTCGGTTTATGTAAGCGGCGAGTTGAAGGTGAGCGGTATCGGTAAGGCTGGCTACGGCGAAATCTTCTTCAGCGATGTGGATGATGATGATAAGTGGTATAAGGCTAAACTCCAGTTCATCACGATTGATGAGAAGAGTGAGAAGGAGAAGCGCAGCAATGTTACCTATCTTGTTCAGGCTAAGTCTCTCGCCCGTGCCCTCCGTTATATTGATGAGGTGATGGGCAAGACCATGATAGATTATGATGTGGTTGGTTTGAACGAAACCAAACTGATGGATGTATTCGAGCACCATGCTCCAAACGAGAAGAAAGAGGAGAAGAATGATGTGCCTGAATACGAGGAGCAAAAATAATTGAACTATGTATGATGTAAAAGGAAATCTCCATGAGGTGCTGGGCAGCTTGCCTGCCGGTGTCCGTCTCGTTGCCATCAGCAAGTTCCATCCCAACGAGTATATCGAGGAGGCTTATGCTGAAGGACAGCGTATCTTCGGCGAGAGTCATGAGCAGGAACTCGCCAAGAAGGTGGCTTCGCTGCCTGAGGACATCGAGTGGCATTTCATTGGTCATCTGCAGACCAATAAGGTGAAGTATATCGCACCTTATATCTCGATGATTGAATCGGTAGACAGTCTGAAACTTCTCAAGGAGATTGAGAAGCAGGCTGCCAAGCACGATCGTGTGGTGAAGGTTCTTCTGGAACTTCATCTGGCTGAGGAAGATACCAAATCGGGTCTTTCTCTTGATGCTTGCCGCGAACTCCTGGAGGCAGGCGAATGGCGGGAGATGAAGCATGTGCAGATTTGTGGCATCATGATGATGGCTTCTAATACAGACGATGAGCAGCAGATTGCTCAGGAGTTTGATGAGGCTGCCCGGTTCTTTGATGAGATAAAGGCCAGATATTTTGCTGATGATGATGCTTTCTGCGAGCGTAGCTGGGGTATGAGTCACGATTATCATATTGCCGTCAAGCACGGCAGCACGATGGTTCGTGTAGGTACCACCATCTTCGGTCCTAGAATATATTAAAAAGCAAGGGAATTTATAAATTAGGCACGGATTACGCGGATTACACGGATTTATGGCGCTAATGCCAATAAACCATATTTATGGTTTTGTAAAAATCTGTGTAATCCGTGTAATCCGTGCCTTATCTTTCGTTTAGTATATTATCTTCTGTCCCTTGCTGGTGATATAAATCTTGCCCTTTTGTGGAACGGAAATCTTTCTGCCTTCCAGATCAAAATAGACTGTCGGTCTGTCTTTACCGATGATGACCGAAGAGATTCCGGTAGAAGAGAAGTTCTTGAGATAATCGAAGGTAACCAGACCGGTTGCTTCATCCTTTGTGATGTTGTAGAGCGGATGACTCGTATCAACACTGTTGTTCAGGGTGATACTGGTCAGACTGTTCACCTCATACTCTGTAGCAGAGCCCGCCTTGTAGGTTGGAAACGGGTCGTTCAGAAGACTTGTTATCATATCAACATCGTCGACGCCCTTGTTATAGCTGTTGTATACCATTCCGTCTGCAGGAACAATCATGACCCTTGGCTTACCAGTCGTGTTGTTGGGATAATCCTCCAGGTTAACCGATGGCAAATCATCGTAGTCGATGCGCCATACCAGCAATCCGTAACCAAAAGCCTCCTTGTACCATCCCTTGTTTCTGATATTCTGCAGCAGCAGGTATTCGCCCTGGCTGTTGGCTATAATCTTGTATGCATCCGAAGACTTGTCGTATGGTTCCAGTGTTATCTGCTGCGCCTCGGTATCAGAAAGGAGGGTAGGCTGTTTCCATCCTACGATGCTCTTCTCCCATGGTGAATAAGGGATAGGCTGGTAGCCGTTAGCCAGATAACTGCCCATATCCATAACGTCCCAATATTCAGGACTCTGGTTATGGTCTGTGATGCCGTTGGTAGGATAGATGTCTGGCAAACCGAGGGTATGCGAAAACTCATGGCAGAAGAGACCGATACCATTGATGTAGTATTTGCCGTCTTGGGTATCTGCAGGCTTATTGTTCAGCTCGTTGTTGATGCCGAACCGGCATACTATTTTTCCGTCATAGGTTCCCAGTCCTCCTACGGTACCCGATTTCGGCCAGAGATAATCGCCTGAATTACCTGAGATGCTTTCAGAATAGCCGGCATAGATTACATATACGAGGTCTACATATCCGTCGCCATCGCTGTCGTAATCGGCAAAGTTAACCTTCTTGTCTACCTTCTGGCAGGCTTCCTTAATCATCTGAGGATAGTTGGTGTCACTTCCTTTGTCACGTCCGTTCTTGCCATAATAAGCAGAATTCTTGCTTACCGTAACAGGATCCACTACGTCAAACTGTGGTATAAACTGGTTATCGCTCATGTCAGCGAAATACTGCTGTACGCTGCCGTAGTTCTGGCAGTATTTCTCGTTGGTGATAAACACTTCTTTATCAGCCTCAGACATAGATTCTCCCTTTTTTCCGTTGAGGTAATGGTTGAATGTAGCAACCGGATCCTTACTCTTGAACTTCACATCCTGAAACTGCACCAGGAGTACCAATGCCTTCGGACTTCCCTTATGAGGGAAATAGCTTGGTCTCACGGTTCCTATTTCTGATGCTCTTGTAAGATTCTCTGAAGAGAAAACACGGGCCTTTCGGGTGTTCAGCTCTTCGGCAGTTATCTTTTCGTATTTTCCGTCTTGGGTTTCCTGCAGGGGCGTACCGTCCAGCAGCATGTAGTAGTGGAAGGTTTCGTCGCCATGCAGGGTAGCACATGCTACGGTTCCATCAGCCAGCATAATCTTGGCGATGCCCGGTTTAGCCTTTACGGCATAGAGATTGGCGATGCCCAGGAAGGCGAGCGCCAGAGAGATGATTGTCTTCTTCATAAACAGTTAGGATAGATGGGGATTATTTATAAAAGTATTGTCCTTTCTTCTGAGTTTGGTGACCAAACTCGATGGCGTGATGCGGACAATGGTGATAGCAGGTAAAGCAGGTGAGGCAATCCTTGTGATGCAGCCATTCCGGATATTCTCCATGACCGCCCTTGATATCGCCTACAGGACAGACGTTGGCACAGATGCCACACTTCACGCACTTGTCTTTCTCCACATGAAACCGCCTGTCGGTGATGAGCACATTCTCAAAGAATCCGCCCACAACCTTGGTGAAGAACCAGGGAATAGGACCTTTTACCAGACGGTTCACGCCCTCTTTCCGGTCGAATATCTCTTCGCAGATAACCGCCAGTTCCTGTGCCGATTTCGATTTCTTACGAACTTCGCGCTCCTTCGGATCAACATCCATGAAAGGAAGTCCCACATAAGATTCCGGCATGATGAGTGAGTAGGAAGCAGAAACCTCCGTGATGCCCAATGCCTGAAGCGATGCATTCAGCGCAATCGTATCGTTGAGGTTTTCGATGGTGAGTCCGATGCTGTCGCCTGCAGTACAGACGCAATAGGCGAAAGGATGCTTTCTGAACGTCTCCTTGTCTTCAGCAGTCGCATCAGAAGTTTCTCTCAGTATCTTCATCTTCCTGATAAACTCCCTTACAAGGCGTGGAACTCTCCAGCCATGTACGGGGAAAACGAATCCGAGCCGTTCATCCTCTTTCAGAATAAACGGCTCGGCTATATTGTGGCTTGAATCATCCGCCCGCATATAAGGGGCGATAGGAATCAAGTCTTCGTGTGTAGCCGCTGCCAGTCTGGCTGCTGCCCACTTGGTATTTCCTGTTCCGGAGAAATAGAAAACCATGCTTACTTTTAAATATGTATTGAGCTAGATTATTTCTTTTCTGTCATAACACCTTCTATATAGAGACGTGACATTTCTACATTGCCGTTAGAACGGACGGTGATGCTCTTCTTGAAATGACCAGGGAACATGCCCTTGCCGTTATAGGTAACACTAATCTGTCCCTTCTCGCCTGGAGCGATAGGCTTCTTGGTGTAAGAAGGTATGGTACAGCCGCAGCTGGCAATAGCCTGGTTGATAATCAAAGGCTTGTTGCCCACATTGGTGAAGGTAAAGGTAGCCTTCTGTACCGGATTTGATTCTTCTAATGAACCGAAGTTGTGTATCAGTTTGTCGAACTTAATCTCTGCCTGAGCAGATGCAGTAGCTACAAGAGCCACCAGCATAGTGAGTGTCAATATGATTCTTTTCATCTTCATATCCTTTCTTCTTTTTTATATTTTCTCTTTAATTTGCTTCTTATATATTATTCGATGCAAAAGTACATATAAAGTTTAGTATTACGTTACTTTTTTACATTATTTAACCGAACTTTCGCAAGTTTTGTCCCACACGCCCTGAAGGGGCAGAAACTCCTAGCCCAGGGCATCGCCCTGGGTAATTACGGACGCAACCCTGTCGCCCTGAAAGGGCAAAAGCTTTAAAATACCGGGCAATAAACAAAGCTTTTGCCCTTTCTAACGCTTTCTGAAATAAAGGAGACAAAAAGTCCCCCAACCTTAATCACTTAAGATTGGGGGAGAGAGTAGAAAAAATAATAAAGTATGAACAATATCAACTGAATAGAGGGCTAAATGTGGAATTTGATTTCATTCAGCCAAGCCTGAACACTGAAGCAGGGACAGGACTTATGGACGTTGGGGAGATCACGATGACCTAGGATCTCGGCTTCGGGATAGTCTACGCACAGACTCGTCAGGAGATTCTGGAGCGACTGCTTCTGAGCCTTCGTACGGGTATCTGCCGGATTGCCGTCGGCGTCGAGACCGCCTTCGTAACAGATGCCGATACTGTGTGCATTGAAATGGCGGGCGTGGGCGCCGATTTCTGACTCGGGACGGCCGGGATAGATGACGCCGTCTTTCGTGATGTAGTAGTGATAACCGATGCTGCGGAAACCACGGGCTAAATGACAGGCTTCGAGCTTTTCGAAGGTGAAGTCCTGGGTGACGCGGGTGGCTGAACAGTGAATGACAATAAGTGATATTTTTCTTGTGTTTTTCATAGTGCTGAATCTTTAAAGGGTTGATACTACTGGCAGCTCTGCACACAAAAGGCAGAGGCTACGGCGGTGAGAACGGTAATGACGAAATTCAGAATTTTCTTGAGTGTTTCTCTTTTCATTTTCATTTGATTTAAGGTTAACTGAACTTTCGCATATCAGGAAGTTAAAGGAGTTAAGGAAGTTAAGGAGTTAAGACGTATGTCTTGCTGCTTAAAAACAACGCCAAAAAGACTGTTGTCTTAACTCCTCAGCGACCGTAGGGAGCGATAACTCCTTTAACTCCTTTAACTTCTGAGCTTGCGAAACTTGAAAGGTTAATAAATGGATTGGGGGGCTCGGATTTCCTATATCCGGGCGATACTGGAGAAGGAAGGCTGACAGGATGAGCAGATGGGCTTGATAGCGCGTGTTTCAATGATGCTTGCTATATTGATGAATAGCCGGGGGTGCTATAGCCGAATCCCGGACTGCATCCTGTCTAAAACCTTCTTTCTTCATCTACTGGCGAGGGGGTTACTCCAGGCCGTCGCCACCATCGGAGCCGCTGCTCTCGGTATTGCCTGATCCGCCAGTCTGGGTTGAGTCGCCACCCTGGTTTGTGCCGCCACCCTGGGTGGTATCGCCTGTGTTATCCTTACCGCCGTCTGGTGGAGTAACATCTCCTGTTACGGCTGTAGCCTTCTTCAGGGTTGCATCGAGGTTCAGGCTGTTTGCCTTGAACTCACCGGTGCCACGTGCACGGAGCTTCAGTCCGGCAATGTTCTTGGTGATGCTGAACTCCTTCTCGGAGGCAGCACCTTCCTTGTTCTTGATGCCGATGCTGAAGATGGCGAGGTCGGGAATCTTCACGGCTATACCCTGCAGAACCAGTTCTCTTACGCAGCTCACCATGTCGGTGAGCATACCCTTGATGGCTCCCTTTGAGAACGGGGTGTTGTGACTTTCCATGTGCTCTGCGAGTTCATCAAGACCATAGGTCTGGGTGATTACAGGGTAAGCGAAAAACTTGCCGTAAGCGGCGCTCAACTTCTCGTTGACATACTTCTTCAATGTGTACAGAATCATAGTGTCTTCATTTTAAGGTTAATAAATTGTGTTTGTGTAGTAGGGGGCGCTGCGCATTGCCTCTTGGTGGTATGAGATGTTATCTCTGAACCACAATGCAAAGATACGAAATCGGTGAGGGGTCAACTCACAGTTGCTCATACTTGCTCATGCTTTATCATACTTTTTCATAGATTCTTTTTTTCTGGAGTTTATAAGCCCATTCTAATGAATCATCATTTGCTTGAATCTTATTCAAGTTTCGCGAGTTTTACCCCACACGCCCTGAAAGGGCAGAAGCCCCTAGCCCAGGGCGTGTGGGGCAAAAAATGCGAAAGTTCAGTAAGGAAGAAAATGGTAACTAAAGTTTCGCAAGTTACTTGAATATACTGACAAGGAAAAGACTTTACACCCGAAGCGCTACTTCACTTCATGCCTAAACTCCACCTTCCGCCTCTGGCTTGCCGAGGTACGTTTTGTGGCTTCTCTGCCCGAACCTATCTATACCGCATTTTCAAGTTAAAGGAAGGTTGTGCTCCTACTCACTGAAGGGAACAAATCGTAAAAAAAGGGTGTCTACTTGCTAGGAAGTAGACACCTAAAACATAGAAAGTAGACACTTTTTTATAGGAAAGCAACACTTTTTTATAGGAAAGCAACACTTTTTTCGAAAAAAAATACTATATTTGCACCATGGAAAATATGATAGAGACTTTCACGAAAGAGGAACAGGCTATTTTATAGTGGCATTGTTTCTTCTGCTGTTCGACATAGTCATGAGCTATGCCATGATTCAAGACTACAGGATATTATTAATTCAAAAACTAACAATATGAAAAAGAATTTTGTAAAATCGAGATGGCTTTTCACGATGCTCTTGTTCGTGACAACCATGATTATGCCAACCATGATGTTGGCGAAAGAAAGTATTACTCCAACCAGACCGGAAGGTGAAGGCACCGTAGAAAACCCATATCAAATTGGTAGCCGAGAAGAACTTTATTGGTTTGCACGTCTGGTGAATGGTACGCTTCCAGGCGGGGAAAAGAATGTATCTGCCAATGCAAAACTCATGAACGACATTACCGTGAACGAGGGCGTTCTTGACGCAGTTAATAATGGTCAGGTAAGCGACTTTATAGAATGGGAACCTATTGGTACATCTTATACTGATGATAAAGCATATTCTGGCACCTTTGATGGCAAGGGATACACCATTAGCGGATTGTATTTCAATAATCCTACCTCACATTATGTTGGCTTGTTTGGCTGCATAGGAGCCAACGGCAAGATTTCCAACGTAGGAGTTTTGGATTCATATTTTCAGTTCATTGCGGATGGGGGAGGTGTATGCGGAGTGAATTATGGCGAACTCCAAAAGTGTTCTAACAGCAGCACTGTCAGCGGAACAGGTGATAATGCTCAAAATGCCGGCGGCGTGTGCGGCAGTAACAGTGGCACAATCAAAAGTTGCTATAACACAGCTTCTGTAAGCGGACAAAATTATGTCGGCGGCGTGTGCGGCAATAACAGTGGCACAATCAAAAGTTGCTATAACACAGCTTCTGTAAGCGGACAATATCATGTCGGCGGCGTGTGCGGCTATAACTCGGGTGTTACAAGTACAATAACAAATTGCTTTAATGAAGGCACTGTCAGCGGAACAGGTGATAATGCTCAACGTGTCGGCGGCGTGTGCGGAATTAACAGGAATGGTATAACAAATTGCTATTATCTTAGTGGCACAGTCCCAAACGGTAAAGGCGGTATAGGAGGAAAGGTTGATGAGAATGGCAAGGCAGTGGAAATGTCCAAAGATCGGTTTAAAAGTGGCGAGGTGGCATGGCTACTTAATAGCTCCACATCTGTTTCTACCGAAGAAAGCACCTTGGCCTGGTATCAGAAGTTGGGTGAGAATGCTGACGCTTATCCAGTCTTGAAATCCACTGGCCACAATACTGTATATAAAGCATCCCTCTTCTCTTGCGACGGGACAACCCGTATTGGTGAATATGCAAACAAACAAGAAGGCGACAAGTTGTCTCACAACTATCAGATGGCAGAAACGGCTGATGAAAGAACGTCAAATCTTTATAGCGAGGAATGTGCTATATGCCACACAAAAGATGGAACAAAGTACATCAAGGGCTTCTGTGGCAACAAAGACAACATTATTAAGCTAACAGCGGAGTCTGACGGTTCATACAAGGCAGCCGAGCCTGTTGACATCAATGACAATGCGGCTTACGACAGCCCTGTGGACTTCACTGCCCCAACGCTGAACTACACCCGCAACTATCTCGGCGCAGACCAGTGGCAGGCTGTGTACGTGCCTTTCGAGACTCAGGCTACGGACTGGACCGGCAACGACATCACCGTGGCAAGCATCAACAACTTCCATGAGTACGAGAAGAAAGATGGCAGCGTCTATGAGACTGTGCTCGAAGTGAAGAAGGCTACATCTGGAGCGTTTGAGGCTAACACCCCATACTTGTTGAGAACAAAAGATAGCGGAAGCAAGACTATCACTATCACTAATGCCAAGTTGCATAAGGCTTCATCGGAAACATACTACTGCATGAGCATGACTCGCAAGTATGACTTCACAGGCATCTACACTCCACAAAGTGGATTAGGTCAGGATGGATCATCAGTTGCCGTATATGCTCTCAACAAGCAAGGACTCATAGCTCCGTTAAACCCTTCTACCGAAGTTGGTGCACAGCGTTGGTATCTTACGGTAAGTAATCGTAATGGTTCTAACATGTCACAGGCATCAAAATCCCGTTCTATCAACATAGATGAGGTGGGCGAGGGAGCAACAACTGCCATAAAGGGCATCCAAGTTATAACCAACAATGAGGCTGATAACACATCTCTAAATGGTATATATGACTTGCAAGGTCGTAAGCTCAGCAAAGAGCCTACTCATGGCATCTATATCAAAAATGGCAAAAAATATGTGAAATAGATATGTAAAATTTAAAAAGTAAGGAATATGAAAAAGAATTATCAGAAACCATCAATCACTGTAGTTGAGTTGGAAAATTCCTGTGTTCTATTAGCTGGGTCTGACCCAGTGCATGAAGGCTATGAGCAGGTTCGATTCACTCCTGAAGATTGTGATCCTGCATAGTAACGTGTTTTAGTTTATGCCAAATTGATCTACAAAACATCTGGCAATATTTATCAACCCATACTTCGCGGTTGTTCCAGGGGTCTATACACCTCGACAAAAGGGTGTATAGACCCTTTTTCCTATTGTTTTATGGTGTTGCTATTTTCATCTCCGTATCAACGCTTAGTTTGCACAAATTACTCATTGCATAGAGTGGAATTACATCTACGTGGCGAATGGCATCCTGGGATTCTTTATCAACATACTCAAACTCTCCGAAATTCTCTAGGGATGTACGAACAGCATGATGAAGAGCCTTCTTTCTCATGAATAGCCATAAGCTTTGCATGCTACCCCTGGTAGTGGCTTTCACTTCTATCGGTAAAACCATACCATCCTTGGCTTCCAGAAAATCAATCTCAGCATTGGCCCCTCTTGACAAATTCTGCCAATAATACATTTCTGCCTTCTGGAAACAGTCGTGGTTCTTGACGAGTTCCAAACCAGCAAACATTTCTGATGCAGCACCTTTATTGACGAAATCAACATTCGAAGCTAAAAGTACATTGGCAGCAGGAGTACCCAACATGGTTTGCATCAGTCCCAAATCCAAGAAAAGATATTTCCTATAGCTGTCATTCTCTTCAGCTCCAAGTGGAACGCCATTTCCATCACTATGGGTCACCGGCTTTATGAGTCCTGCCAAGGTCAATAAATGAAGTGCGTCTTTGATAACCGAAGAATGAACATCATCGGCCACCTGCCTATAGACAAACTTACTGCCAGCCTGCAAAGCTACGGAACGCAAAACCTTTCTCAATAAAGCCGGAGATACACGCGACTTGTACTTGGCAAAATCATCCTGATAGGTATCCAGAATATCATTATGGACATGAGCGCATTCTATGTAACTGTTAGTCTCTATCCATTCTGTAACTGCGGCAGGCATACCACCCACCAGATAGAAAGTCTTCAACTGGTCCACCAGTTTATTATGAACGGCCTCTGGAAGCGGAGATGAGGGTGAAGCCTGCTGCTTGTAACTCACCGTGGTATCTAGTCCCTGTGCCATGAGAAATTCATCAAAGGAAAAAGGGTACATATAGAGTGAGCGTATTCTACCCACTCCAAAGGAAGGCAGTTCTTCTAAGGTGAATTCCAACAAAGAGCCAGCAGCGATGACATGCAGTTCCGGATAATCTTCTTTGAAATAACGGAGCGACATGATTGCTTCCTGGCTCACTTGTATCTCGTCTATGAAGAGCAGTGTTTCACCAGGTATCACTGGGATGCCGGTAGTGGCACTTATGCTTTCACACGTTCTATGCACGTCAATATCCTTTGAAAAGAGTCCTCTTATGGATGGCTGGCTCTCCAGATTGATCTCTACAAAGTACTTGAATTCTTTACCAAAGTGGCGCACAGCAGAAGATTTTCCTACTTGTCTGGCTCCACGTATCAGCAGCGGTTTTCTTCTTTGAGAAGCCTTCCACTCCAGGAGTTTTTTATCTATAATTCGCTTGTAATATATCATTCTGTATAATTTATTGATTTACAGTGCAAAGATACAACTTTTATCCAAAAGTCAAGGCAAACAATAGTTAATTTTATCCAAAAGTCAAGGCTAAAATAATGGCTTTTTATCCAAAAGTCAAGGCTAAGAGCCTAAAACTGCCGTCATCAAGAATCTGTGTCGCCAAAATCGTGATGCAGCATTCTCGCTTGAGGCGGATTGCAAATCCGCAAGGAAATAGGTCGAGCCTTTTTTGACGTCGGATTGCAAATCCGCCGGAACGCCTAGCGGGGTTGCGTTTCTTCTTTACGTCTGGTGTAGGAAACAGGGTTAGGGCTCACCGAGGAAGTAGAGGATGTAGGAGACTTGCATCGGGAGAAACTCTTACTACAAATAATCTCGTTCTTGACGACGGCAAGGATTTCGTGGCTTACGAGACGTTCGCAGCCAAGGTTGCATCTTATAGCCGTACGATGAAGGAAGGCACTACCTGGGCAACACTCTGCTTGCCTTTCGCCATTGACCTGAGCCAGGTAAAAGAATGTAAGTTCTATCGTCTTGACTATGGGTCAAGGAGGCATTGACGATGAAAAACCTGAAAAGGTAGACGACTATTATTGGGGTGAGTAACAGTCATTATAACGCCTAACGGCATAATACAATAAGTTAAATATTGCAAACATTTATTTCTTTT
>ULOZ01003016.1_pt1 | contig 17733 bp, 12 predicted proteins | sample 1953031 | NCBI WGS metagenome assembly ULOZ01 (sample SAMEA4835616, study PRJEB28245) | human gut metagenome | biome: gut microbiome; material: fecal sample | place: Denmark | collected 2008
CTGATATCTCAGTGCTTTGTTAAGATATCATAATTATATTATAAAGTCAAGTATTTTATGCCAATATGTTCTTTGCGACATGTTTTATCAACATATATACTTGACATTATCTATTCTTAGGAATAAATTATGTTAGTTGCATTTTAGTTTGTAAAAAATTATGGAGTAATTTCAATGACTAACAATTCAGACCACATTTTTTCTAATATAGATATAAGGAAGCTTCTTATTCCTATCATGCTGGAAAATCTCTTGGCTTCACTTATGGGAACCGTTGATACTATGATGGTAAGTAATGTCGGTGCATCTGCCGTCTCAGCTGTGTCACTTGTCGATTCCATCAATATTCTTGTAATACAGGCCTTGTCAGCAATTGCTGCAGGAGGTGCAATCCTGTGTTCCCAGTACATAGGAAGCAGCAACCCTAAAGGTGCCAACCGTGCTGCAAGACAGGTATTTCTTGTCATGACAGTGCTGTCAGTCTTCATATCTGCAATATGTCTCGTTCTTCGTGTACCAATGCTTAAGTTCATCTTTGGTTCTGTAGAAGCTGAGGTTATGGCTGATTCACAGGCATACTTTCTTTTTACCCTGTTGTCATTTCCATTCATTGGCCTGTATGACGCTGGTGCGTCCATTATGAGAGCCCAGAAGGACAGCAAAAGCCCTATGACAATATCAATTATATCCAACTTCCTTAATATAGGTGGTAATGCGATTCTTATATTCGGACTTGGAATGGGCGTTGCAGGGGCTGCAATATCAACACTTGCATCAAGAATTTTCTGTGCAGTTATTGTAATTATTAAATTAAGAAATTCATCACAGACCATATGCGTTAACAGATATTACACAATCCGTCCCGACTGGGATTTAATTAAGAGAGTCTTATATATTGGTATTCCTTCAGGTATAGAAAACAGCATGTTCCAGTTTGGAAAGCTGGCAATCCAGTCAACAGTTTCAACGCTTGGAACTGCTGCCATCGCTGCAAATGCTGTAACCAATATTCTGGAAAACCTTAACGGAGTTGCCGCACAGGGTGTAGGTATCGGACTTATGACTATAGTTGGTCAGTGTATTGGAGCCGGAAGAAAAGATGAAGCCATATATTATATAAAGAAACTCAGTAAAATGGCTGAAGCTGCCATTATTATAAGCTGTCTTGTTGTATTTGCATTGTGCAGGCCGATTACCATACTCGGTGGAATGGAAGCAGAAAGTGCAAGAATGTGTTTTGAGATGACTCTTTTCATAACAATAACCAAGCCAATATCATGGGTATTGTCGTTCATTCCTGCATACGGAATGCGTGCTGCCGGAGACGTGAAATTTTCAATGATAACATCATGTGCAAGCATGTGGTTATGTCGTGTAAGCTTTACTATATTATTATGCCGTGTATATGGTTTTGGGCCTATTGCTGTATGGATTGGAATGTTTGCCGACTGGACTGTGCGTGGTATCGTATTCTCTATCAGATTCCATTCGCGCAGATGGCTTAATCATCATATAATTGATTAAAAGATAAAACAATAGAGGCGTTATCTTGCTGGCAGTGTCCGGTATCATGCAAAATAAATCGCCTCTATTGGTAAAAATACCATAATAATTATAAAAATGAAATGGCTTAAAATTACAAAGATTTACGCAAGCGTTTGTGCATTTTCTACAACATACATTAAAATTCTACAAAAAATTCACAACATTTTCTCTAATTATGATTGATGTCAGGTGCATCATATCTCTTCTGACTGTCAGGTGCACCGTATGAATTGTCAGAATACGCATATCCTGCATATTTATAAGAGTCATCATAATTCCTATCTGATAAATTTCTTCCGTTAATCTTCATAGATGAATAGACAGTTCCATTCTCTTCACTTTGCTGTTCTGCTTCTATAGCCAGCTTTTTTATCATGGCACATACATTATCATAATCACTGATATTGTCTATTCTTCCCTTTTCACCTTTCCATGTAATGTCGCCCGTACCACATATTCTGTCAAATATTCCACGGTCAACACCAATAAACTCAACATAAGCAAGCGGAACCATTATTGTATTCCTTTCCCCATTGCCTTTTCTAATATATATTTTGTCTCTGGTGATAATATATTCTGTATTCACAGACTTAACCACTGACTTAATTACACCAATAAGATATATCCATACCGGCATAAGGTGAACTGCAAAAAACATAATCATGAATGTTGCTACCTGTCTGTCAGCATACATCCCTGCCTCATTAAACAGTAGTCCTATAAATCCAAAGTCGAACATTCCCCAGATAAATGCAAATATCAGAAACGGGTTAAATATTGCCTCCAGCACCGAAACACCTGCCGCCTTCTTTCCACTCCAGTACACCTGCTCATCAGGTGACAGTCTGTCCCTTAATTCCATGATATATTCCTCCCTCATATGGACGCCTGTGTATATTACTCCCTGTTGTCCTTAAGGCTTTCAACCATATCAACCCTGTCAGCCTTTCTCCTTACTATAAGGAGTGATACTGCATAGCACACAAGCACTATTATTATAGTTAATATAATGCTCTTAAAGGTTATTGCCGGTGTATAAAGCACTCCCTCTATACCTGAATATATCCTGAATACTACTACCATCATTAAATAACCTGCAAGCATTCCAACAGCTATGCCAATAGGTATTATAACATGATTTACATCAATAATCATTCTATTAATTTCGCGTCTTTTAAGACCAAGCACTTTAAGCATTGATATGTTGTGGCGGTTCTCCGAAATAAGCATATTTACTGATACATACAGTGCCGCAATACATATAATCGCGCCGATTACCGCAAGAGAATATATAATTGCGCCCATCTCTGTAAGAATAGTCTTCATCTGTTCCCTGATGTCGTCAGATGTAACTGTCTTGGATATCTCATCACCTAAATCAAGCTTTTTCTCTGAAAGCAGTCCGTTGTATGTTCCGTCATTCCAGCCCAGCAGTTTCCTTGCATTGTCCTGACTGCATACAATCATTTTCTGGCTGTCATTCATTATAATTCCGCTTATTGTAACTTTCTTTTCTTCCATTGTAACAGGATTGACAAATGTAAATTCATCCCCAGCTTCAAGCTTATAGGCATATGCCATTACATTTGTAACATAATATCCATTGGAAATGTCCGCCCTGCTGCCGTCCTCAGTATCAATATTCAGATACTTAACATCTGTATCCGCGCCTATCAGTGAAAATGCAGAGCCGTTATGCTCGTATTTCCCTATAACAAGCTCATCTGCCCCTGCCACCTCATCTGTCTTTAGGCGGTTAAGAACATATTCATACTTAAAGCTGCCCTTGCTGTCTGCGCCTTTGTCAATTACGTTGTTGATAGAGTCTATAAACATAAACGCTACCGTTATCATCAGTGCACCTAAAAATGCACCCAGGAACACAACAAAGCTTCTTCCCGGATTGGCAAGTATGCTTCTTAATGCGAACTTATTTCTTACCTTGCCCTTCTTACCGGCTAATACATGTCTTGTTCTGCTGTCACCATCTGCATTGCCATTAAGCATTTCTACTGTATCCTTCTTCAACAGCTTAGATACTTTATGTGCTGCCTCAAGCATGTAGATAGCTGTCGGAATTATTATTCCTATAAGTGCTATCGGAATTGGAAGTGTAAATTTAACAGGCATTGGCTCATAATCTGCAAGGCTCATTTCGCCATATGGCTGCTGTATTATCTTGGTAATAATTGTAACAATAATTCCACCGGCAAGTCCCGGAATCATGGCAAGCACACTGTAATGCCACATAAGTTGTCTTTTAGTGTAGCCAAGTGCTGACAGTGTACCAATCATTTTCTGTTCCTGCTTTATCTTTCTGCCTATTATAATAGCTATAAGTGCAACTGTAATAAGCGGCAGTGTAAACAGAAATACAAATGCCATAATAAGAAACATTATTGCCTGATCATCAACCATTGTAATTCTCTGGTTATTGTCTTTAGCAAGATAGCTGTTTATCTTGTACTGCTCGTTCATGTCTTTTCTGAACTGTGTCACATCACTGTCGTCACTGTATACTACCTTGTACTGACATGAGTTTGCCTCAAGCGCATCGTACGCACTATCTGTCATGTATGCAAGGAAAAATGATGTGATATTCTTGTATGAATCATCAGTATTCTCAAGCATATACAGGTAATCAGGTCTTAAGAAATATCCTGTAACCTTGTATTCTTTTCCCTTAATTGTGAGCCTGTCGCCAATACTTACATGCTCACTTTCAGCATATCCCTTTGATATAACAATCTCATCATCGTTAGATATGTCATTTCCATCAATCACCTCATAAAGGTCGATTTTCTTATTGCGTTTGAAAACTCTTACTTTATATCCGTCCTCATTAATATTTACATAATGCTCTTTCTCAAATGTAACATTATATTTCTTCTCTATATTACTAATCTCGTTATCCGGTATCTCCACATATGTTGTAAATGCAGCATCCTCCAGCTTATTATCTATAAAGAATTGGTCACCATATGATTTAATTCCTGTTCCTGCTATGTAAAAAAGATAGAACAGCAGCAGGGCAACTACGGTAAGAACTGCCGCAGCTATATAAAACGACAGATTCTCTTTAACATTTCTTAAATATCTCTTGTTAAGAGTCATAACCAGCCTCCTCATAATCACATTTTTTATAATTCAGATACTTGTTCTTTTACAATTCAAGTTCCTCTGCGCTGTGCTTACTGTTGTTATCTGTGCAGGAAGCAACCTGACCATCTTTAATTCTTATGACTGTGTCCGCCATATCAGCTATCGCTTCATTATGTGTTATGATTATAATTGTAGTCTTAAACTGTTCATTGACTTTCTCTATGAATTTCAGGACATTTCTTGATGATTTGGAATCAAGCGCACCCGTAAGCTCATCGCACAGAAGAATCTTAGGATTCTTGATTAATGCTCTTGCTATCGCAACTCTCTGCTGCTGTCCACCTGAAAGTTCCTTAGGAAAACGATTCTTGTATTTGTCAATATCAAGTGCTTTCATTACCTCTTCTATATCCATTGGCTGCTTTGCAATATCAGCGACAACCTGAATATTCTCCTGCACAGTAAGGTCTGGAATCAGATTGTAAAACTGGAATACAAATCCAACATCTTCCCTTCTGTAGTCTGTCATTTTCTTCTTGTCACTTCTGCTTATGTTCCTGCCTGAAATTGTGATTTCGCCTGAATCAAGTGAATCAAGACCTCCAATCATATTAAGAAGCGTACTCTTTCCTGAACCTGAAGGTCCGAGAATTACATATATCCTGCCTTCTCCCAAAGACAGGCTCACGCCGTCAAGTGCGTTGACAAGTGTCTCACCCTCGCCATAATGTTTTCTTGCATCCTTAATATCTATAAACATATAATCCCTCCTATCATTTTCATAGTAGCAACTAGCTTCTGTTAGCTTATGCTAACCACATTGTGATAATAGCACTTGTAATAGTAATTAACAAGGGGATTTCACATAAAATACGGCGCGCCAGTTTCCTGACACGCCGCATTTCGGGGATAGTTTTATTATGAATACAGATATAAGCATTTATTAGTATGCAGCTTCATATATTTCAAGTATCTGCTCCTCACTAAGCTGCACATAATTATTCTTAAGGAGTCTCTGTTGTGTCTTTATTACATCACCTGCAAATATTGCAAGGTCCGATTTCTTCACTCCGAATTCTTCAAGTGGCGCACTCTTTAACACCTTGTCCATAAGTGCATAAAGTTCTTCGAGTGCATTTTCAGGTGCTACAGAAAGACTTTCTGCGATTACAGCCTCAAGGTCATTGATTCTGCCTGTTGGCTTAATCTTTTTATACATCTTCATGACATCTTTAAACATCAGCTGATTAGACTGTCCATGAGGTATGTGATATACAGAGCCTAATGGATATGCACAGGCATGAACTGCTGCACAGCCTGCATATCCGAATCCAAGTCCTGCCCAGTTAGAAGCCTTTAAGAAATCTGCAGCGTAAGTCTTCCATGCGTCTTCACCTCCGGCTTCCACGGACTTTTTCCAGCATGTAAGAATAGTCTTAAGTGCCTCTGTTGAGAAAATTCTGGAAATACTGCAGCCATTAGGACTTAAGAAAGATTCAACACTGTGAACCATCGCATCTATTGAAGAAGTTGCAAATATCTTATATGGAAGTGAGTCTAACATATTAGTTATCATGACTGCACTGTCTGCAACCATTGCCGGGGCTGCGAGTCCCATCTTAACACCCTTGCTGACACGGTTAATTACTGAAATATTAGTAACCTCGCTGCCTGTTCCGCATGTTGTAGGAACAATGATAAGCGGATGAACTTTGCTAAGACTTCCTACTTTATCATAGAGGTCATCTACAGTATCGTCCTTTCCTGCAACCGCAACAACCTTTGCAATATCAATAACTGTACCGCCGCCAACTGCAATTATACGGTCATAAGTCTTATCACGAAGTTCATTAAGAATTGCATCAACCATGCCGTCTGTCGGCTCACCCTTGCCGTATTTCTCACGGAAAAGTGTCTGTACTCCTGTGTTAAGCGGAGCAATATATTTATCAAATGTATGCTCACCGCATAACACAAGGTCATCAGCACCGATTCCAGCTTCTTTAGCAAACTGTTCAAATGTATCAAATTCCTGTATTTCTGTCTTTATAGAAAAGCCCTTCATCAGCTTAAGCCTCCTTCTTTAACTGCTTTGCATCGTCCTGCTCGAACTTGCGGTCAATCATGTCAATAATCATATCCGCTGTCTCGTCCCAGCCTAAGATGCTGCTGTTGATAAGCATATCTCTTGTATGCCTGTCGCCACGCTTCTTTCCTGTAATATACTCATGTCTTGCATGCTGTGCCTTATCAACAGACTCCCATTCTTCCTTAGCCTTACGCATATTCTTGATACCTTTTTCCTTCATGACCGCTGCAATCTCATCTTCCTGCGGTGCATATATGAACACATTAAGAACATCATCCCTGTTTCTTAAAATGTAGTCGCTGCTTCGTCCAACAATGACGCATGATGACCTGTTGGCAAAATCATTGATTGCCTGGAACTGTGCATCAATAACCCTGTTAGAAAGGTTTGCATATCTCACTCCATATGATGTGTCAAATGCGTATCTTACGCCAATCTTTGTATCTGCCTCTTCAACAAGTCCCTTATCTACACCAATCTGTGCAACTACCTTATCAACAAGATCTCTGTTGTAATACTCGATTCCTAACCTGTCGGCAATCATCTTGGCAATCTGTGGACCGCCACTTCCATACTCACATCCGACAGTAATAACAAAATGTCTGTCCGGATACTTTGCATTTGGAAGTACTGCCTCTTCCTGTTCTTCTGCCTTTCCACCGTCCTCGACAATGAATATATCACGACCAAACTCTGCACCGTATTTCTTCTTAGAATAGAAGTAGAAGAACGCACCAAGTGCAAGCCAGATACCAACTACAATCCATTCCTGCCATACAAGTGCGGCTGAAAATGAAGCTGGAACAATGTAGAGTAATGTCATGAAGCCTGCCATAAGTACTGCCATAACTCCAACAAATCTGCCTGCCTTAACCTTGTAAGGTCTTGCCATCTCAGGCTTCTTCTTACGAAGGATACAGAATGAAATTGAAACAAACATATAAGCAATAACACAACCAAATGAAGCTGCATCAACTAACCATACAAGCACGCCTCTTCCAAAGAAAGGTGCTGCAACGCAGGCAATACCACAAAGGATAATGGCTGCTTCAGGAGTCTTATGCTTTCCTAATTTACCAAACATTTTAGGAATCATAAGAGACTCACCCATTGAGTAAAGTGCACGACTGCCACCCATCAGGAATGAGTTCCATGATGTGATAATTCCACACAAACCACCGATGATAAGAACCTTGCCCATGAGTGGTGACCTGAATGCTATCTCAATTGCCTTGGCAGATACAAGTCCGTTCTGTGAAGACATTTCCTGTGCTATTGCACTCTGAGGCATTATGTAGCAGACTGCAAATATGATAAGGAGATACCATGCAACAGCTAAGAATATAGACAGAAGCATTATCTTACCAATTTTCTTGTATGGCACATTAATCTCCTCTGCTGCCTGTGGAATTACATCAAATCCTATAAAGAGGAATGGTGTCATGCAGGCTACCTTGAACACGCTGCCAAGAGTTGTACCTGTGCCTGATTCCCACATTTGTCCTGTAATATTAGCACCATCACCGTTAACTGCTGAACCGACTACAAGAAGAATTCCTGCGATAGCGATAATTGCTGTGAGGACAGTCTGTAATATAGCGGCTGTCTTCGCACCTCTTATATTGATAAATGTGATTAACACTGCAACGCCGACACCTAACAGAATTGTTGTCAGATAAATGTCTTTTCCAGCTATTGAATACAGGTAAACCTGATTAAATTCAGGGAAAAGGTATGTGATAACTGTTGGAAGTGCGGTTGCCTCAAATGCTGAGGTAGCCACATATCCCAATATAATCATCCATGTACACACAAAAGAACCTGTAGGTCCCATCGCTCTGTAACTAAATACATGCTCGCCGCCGCACTGAGGCATTGCTGATGTAAGCTCTGCGTAGGTAAGTCCTACGAAGAATACCATAACGCCACCGATAAGCATTGCTATGATTGAACCGGCAAAGCCAGCCGTTGTAATCCAGTCACCTGAATTAATTACCCAACCCCAGCCTATCATCGCACCAAATGCGATAACAAGTATGTCCCAGGCACCCATTACCTTATCAAACTTAGATTTCTGCTCCATAATATATCCTCCCACGATTAAGTTGTGGCTAAAACCACATTTGCACTACGCTTCTAACGCTTCCTTCAAAGCCTCCTCAAAGATTTCAAGACCTTTTTCCATCTGCTCATCTGTCATTGTAAGAGGTGCTAAGAATCTTACTGTGTTGCTCGCTGTACCACAGCTTTCAAGAAGAAGTCCCTTCTGGATAGCATTCTGGATAAGGTCTGCAACAAGCTTAGTTGCCGGTTCTTTAGTCTCTCTGTCCTTAACGAACTCTATACCAACCATTGCGCCAAGTCCTCTTACATCACCGATAACATCATATTTGTCCTGAAGCTCCTTGTAACGCTTCATAATTGTCTCTCCGATATGTCTTGCCTTAGCTGCATAATCATCACGCTTCATAACATCCATTACTGCAAGTGCTGCGGCGGCTGCAACAGGATTACCACAGAATGTACCACCGATAGTTCCTGCCGGAGCTGCATCCATAACCTCTGCTCTTGCTGTGATTGCTGAGATTGGAAGTCCTGCACCAAGTGACTTGGCTGTTGTAATAATATCAGGTGCCGCACCTGCCTCAGCCCAGTACTCAGAAGCATAATACTTTCCTGTTCTGCAGTTACCACACTGAACTTCATCAGCTATCATTAAGATTCCGTTGTCATCACATATCTTTCTTACTGCTTTAACCCACTCGATTGGCGCTGGGATAAATCCGCCCTCACCCTGGAATGGTTCAACAATCATGCAGGCGATTTCACTTGCTGGTGCGCCCTCATCAAATATTCTGTTAAGTTCATCTATGTAATACTGAATTGCCTCTGCTTCTGTGTATCCCTTAGGTGCTCTGTAAAGATATGGATAAGGTGCTCTGTAGATACCTGCTGGGAAAGGTCCCATGCCTACTGCATATACCTTCTTGGCTGTAAGTGCCATTGTAAGATTAGTTCTTCCATGGAAAGCACCTGTAAAACAGATAACTCCGTTTCTCTTTGTAAATGCTTTGGCAATCTTAATTGCATTTTCATCACACTCAGCACCTGAGTTAGCAAAATATGTTTTCTTTACATCACCCTTGCATGGCATTATTTCGTTAAGCTTTTCAGCAAGGCTTACATATCCGTCATGAACATATACATTGAAAATCGTGTGGAAATATTTCTCTGTCTGTGCCTTAACTGCTTCAATTACTTCCGGATTAGAATAACCGATATTAAGAACGCCAACGCCGCCAACCCAGTCAAGGAACTTATTGCCATCAAGGTCTTCAAACATTGCTCCGCCGCCCTGCTTGATACATATTGGATAAGCCTTTCCGCAGAGTGCCTTTGGAATTGCTGCATCTCTTCTGTCGAGAAGTGCCTTTGACTTAGGTCCTGGAACCTGCTCTGTAATAATTTCTGGAAGTGCCTTTGATAATTCTGTAGTTGTCATAATAAAATCCTCCTTATTGATGAAACTCTCAAAAGAGAAAGGCGCCGAGAATTATCCATTCTCGACGCCTTTGTCTTTTAAAAACTTTAATTTATTTTCTTTATGGTCTGAATTATACTATTTTCTCTTTCTTTATCAATGTTTCTGATTAACTATATTAATTGTGCACCGTGCACAAATAGATACTTTCACACTGAATCTGCATTTATTTTCTGCCGCGATAGCTTCTTATCATAAATGCAAGCTTTAACTCAAGGCATGTATCCAGATTCTCAAAATCAACCCCAAGCAGTTCTCTTATCTTGTTAAGCCTGTAATTGAGCGTGTTCCTGTGAATAATCAGACTCTGCGCTGTCTCTTTTACATTGCAGTTGTGGTTAAGAAAGCTCTCTAGTGTCTCGCACAGACTGCCGTTATTAATCTCGTCAGCGTCTATCAGCTTGCCGATATTCTTCACAACATAATCATCCAGAAACCTGCTGTCCGTAACCTTCGATATAAATGTATATATTCCCTGCTCTTTATAAAAAAAGATTCGTTCCTCCGTATCCGAAACCAAAGCAACTTTAACTGCTTCTGCAGCTTCTCTTCGGCTGCTCTTCACATCTTCAAGATATTCAACGCTGCTTCCAATTCCAGCCTTAAGACAAATGTGATGTTTCCTTTCAGCATTTTCAATGATACGCTTTAACACAGCCTTCAAGTCCTCATCACTTATCCTGTCCGTCGAAACAAGTGCAAGAACGCTTCCAGTCTGCGGCATTACAAGCACATTCCCCGAATAAAATGAGAACTCCATATTGATAATGCTTCTTATCTCCTGTCCTGTTGATAATAAATCTTTGCTGCCACGACGGTTCTTTCCAAATACGAATTCAACAACACAGAAGCTTCCAGTCAGGTCAATTCCAAGAAACTGTGCCTGCTCAAGCACACTGTCACGGTTAAGATGCTCCGCATCAAGGATTGACGCAAATACCTGCTCCTCAAGGTTTCTGTTGTTCTCCTCAAGTACAAGCCTTTTACACAATATCTGTGACAAATCCACAAGCGGGAATTTCTCCGGCAATTCAAAAAGTGGAAGTTCTTCTTTATTACAGTACGCGATAAGCTCCGGCAGAATCTGTCCCTCATTGATTCCAAGCGCTGCAATCCCATAATCGACCATGCTTGTAATCAGCGCCATCAGTTTATTCTTATCCTCCGTCACATCAGGATTCGTCAGCACCACGAACTCGTCGCCATGAATATAATCTTCAACATGATACTCGTTCTTAACACACTGCAGGCAGTCCGCAAAATATATCCACCTTATCGTGTTCTTCATGCCCGCAGCTCCTGCCTTCATATTCAGAACATTATTTAGTTGTGGAATTCTTGTCATATCTTCGCAATTCATGTTGTCACCTGCCTTACATTTTTATGGACGTACAAATGTGTTCTGTCACACTTTTATGTACAAACTTTTGTGTTATGTTGCATTTTTCTGCACGAACTTTTCTCAATCCACTCATCGGACATTTCAAAATGCTGGTAATCTTTCGCATGTTCCCAGTCGCCGCCCCACTCAAATCCATGTTCTGCAAACACCTTATAGCACAAATCGTCATGGTCGATTTTGTGTGGAAATTCAATGCTTCTGTCTGTATACTTTTCAGCATTGGCAGGCTCTACATTTCTTCTGCCATCAACATATTTCACATAAGGATTATAAAGCGTGTTGATGTCAACCGCCAGCCCTAACGCATGCTTTGACAGCTTCGTTGAATAGGAAATGTATCTGAAATTAAACGCTGAAGAATTATTATCACTCATCGACTTCTCGTCATCAGCATCATATTCATCAATAAGTCTGATTTTTTCAATCTCATAACCAGCCTCGTAAAGCTGCTTAAATATATCAAGCACATCATCAGCAATCAGCCTGTTCACAACCAGCTCACCTATGTGCGTTTTCCCATCAAATCCGACATGCAAAACTTTAAGATACCGCAAATCTTCTCTTGGCACGGTGCAGTTGTCCTTAAATGATTTCCCCTGCATCTTTGCAAATATGTCGTCTGGAATTGGTGATATGGTAAATGGTTGGGTGTTCATGTACTTGCTCCTTTATTTCTGATACTCACATTATGTTATTCTGCAATTCTTACATATGCAGAATGCAGGCTTCTATTTTTGTTCTTTGGCTTGCCCTTAGCGATGTGATTTTAACATATCCTTTGGGTTTCTTTGCATTTGCAAATATCAGAAATTATTCTGATATTAAAAAGAGGGACAGATTTCTCTGCCCCTCTCAAGTATGCATCCGCAAACGCATACCCCAATTAGTATCTATAATATACAATATCAACCTTAAAAATGCAAGGTTATTATTTATACATGACTTTCTGTTAATATGTTATTGTATTAGTATTGATAAATACAGACACTTGGGAACAGCGTAAGTTTGGGGATTTAGCTGATTATAAGAAGGGTCCATTTGGAAGTGCAATCACAAAAGATATGTTTGTACCAAAAACAGATGAAGCAGTAAAGGTTTATGAACAGCAAAATGCTATTAATAAAGATTGGTCGCTGGAAAGGTATTTTTTGCCAAAATCATATGTTTTATCAAAGCTTAAATCTTTTGAAGTGTATGGTGGGGATATAATTGTTTCTTGTGCAGGAACTATTGGTGAAATATACGAAATACCTGAAAATGCTGACCCTGGCGTAATAAATCAGGCTCTTATGAGAGTTCGAGTAAATGAAGATATCGTTGATAAAAAGATGTTTATTATTTCATTTTCTAATATGATTGATGAGTTTACTAGAACTCATAGTAATGGCTCAGCAATAAAAAATATCCCACCTTTTGCAGACCTTAAGCCAATGGAAGTTTTGATGCCTTCAATGATAGAACAGAGAAAAATAAGCGATTATTTTTCCAACCTAGACCACCTCATCACTCTTCATCAACGTAAGTGTGATGAACTAAAAGAATTTAAAAAATATATGTTACAGAATATGTTTCCGCAGAAAGGATAAATGATTATGGCAGAATTAGAATCAGTAATTGAAAATAGGCTTATACATCAGCTTTGTAGTGGTGAATCTCAATGGACATATAGACCAGACATTAGGACAGAAGAAGATTTGTGGAATAATTTTAAATATATTTTGGAACAGAATAACAAAGCTAAATTAGACGATATTCCACTTAGTGAATCTGAGTTTGCAAAAGTTAAAAATGATTTGTCACATGCATCATTTTATGATGCAGGAAAGTGGCTTGTTGGAGAAAATGGTAAAGTTTATGTTCATGTTCAAAGAGGAAATGAGACGCTTCATTTAGTTGTTATGAATAATGAACATGTGGCAGGTGGTTCAAGTGTTTATGAAGTAATTAATCAGTATCAGGCATTTAAAGATGATAATGATGTTAATGCAAGAGACAGGCGGTTTGATGTTACTCTTTTAATTAACGGAATCCCATTAATTCACATTGAATTAAAGAATAAAGAACATTCTTATATGGATGGATACCGTCAGATAAAGAAATACATAGCTGAAGGAAAATTTCATGGCATTTTTTCAAATGTACAGATGTTTGTGGTTAGTAATGCTGTTGATACAAAGTATTTTTCAGCAGCAAGAGATACTGAATTAAACAAAAAGTTTTTAACAGGCTGGATAGATAGAGAAAATATGCCAGTATGTGATTATATTGATTTTGCTGAAGCTGTACTCAGAATACCACAGGCTCATGAGATGGTAACAAAATATACAGTTTTAGATAATGACAAGAAAAAACTGCTTATTTTAAGACCTTACCAGATCCATGCTATTGAAGCAATGAGAGAAGCATCTAAAGCTGGCAAGTCAGGATATATCTGGCATACAACTGGTTCTGGAAAAACAATGACATCATATAAGGCTACAAGAAATCTTTTGATGGATATACCATCAATTCAAAAAACTGTTTTTTTAATTGATAGAAAAGATTTAGATTTACAGACAAAAGGCGCTTTTCAGTCATATGCAGATAACGATACAATTGATGTAGATGATACTGAACATGTGGGGAGCTTGATAAAAAAATTAGCAGATGATAACAGGCAGATGATTGTAACCACACGTCAGAAGATGCAGGTTATGATTAATAGACGACTTAAAGAAGGAACAAAAGAATATAATAAAATAAAGGCTCTTAAGGTCGCGTTTGTAGTAGATGAATGTCACAGAGCAGTAACCCCGCAAACTAAAAGAGATATAGAAAAATTCTTCAATAATTCAATCTGGTTTGGGTTTACTGGAACACCTATATTTGAGGAGAATAAATACGAACAAAAAGGTGACTTACCGCAGACAACAGAAGAGTTATATGGACCATGCCTTCATAGTTATACGATAAAAGAAGCCATTCATGATGGAGCGGTACTAGGGTTTAATGTTGAAAATCTTGGACCTAGAGATATTCCAAAGGATGATGAAGATAAATATTATCACAGTGTAAATCACATGAGAAATGTTTTGAACATAATTATTAATCAATCATTAGCTAAATTTGGAATGCAGAATGGAAGGGGAAAGACCTATGAAGCTATGCTTACAGTTGAATCTATAGCTATTGCTCAAAAATATTATGATATGATTTTGAAAATTAAAGCAGGGGAAGATGAACTTAAAATAAGTGATGATGTAAAAAGAATCTTACCAGATTTTCCTAAAGTTGCTATTACATTTTCTGTATCAGAAAATGAAGAACAATCACAAGTCAATCAGGATTCCATGAAGAGATATTTAGCATATTATAATAAACTTTTTGGCACAAAATATGCTATTGAGGGGCTTGGAGCATATAATGGCAATTTAAATGATAGACTGGCAAGAAAAGAAAAAAGATATGCAGATAGGGAACAGCAGGTCGATATTGTAATAGTGGTAGATAGGTTGCTTACAGGTTTTGATGCTCCATGTTTATCAACATTATTTATTGACAGGCCTCCAATGAGCCCACAGGGATTGATACAGGCATTTTCAAGAACAAATCGTCTATATGATCAAAACAAGGAATATGGTCAGATTGTTACATTTAGAAGTCCTAAAGAATATAAGGAAAAAATAAATGATGCACTGGTGTTATATTCTAAGGGTGGTATAGGACAAGCAATTGCTGAAGATTGGGAGACTGTACTTAATAATTTTGTATTATCATTAAAGACAATACAGACATTTGCTCCTACACCAGCAGATGTAAATGGATTATCTAAGAAACAAAAGAAAACATTTATTAAATTGTTTAGAGACTTAGATCATGATTATGCACATTTAAAATCATTTTCAACTTTTGAACCTGAAATTTTGGATGAATATGGATTTAGCCAGCAGATATATGAAGATTATGCTGCAGTTTATAATAATGTTATTGAAGAATTAAAAAAGGATCCACCAGATGATACAGGAGATGAACCAATTAGAGATGATTATGATTTAGTGGCATATAGTAAATTTAAAATTGATTTTGAGTACATTGTAGAATTGTTACAAGGTTTTGTAGATTTCTTGGATCAAAAAGACATAGAATTTAATGAGGCAGAATTTGAACATAAATTACTGGAATTAAAAGAGATTGTAAAAGATTTCGCAGAGGATAATCCTAAATTAAGTGATTTATTATTACAGGTACTAGATGAAATTGAACAGGATAAAGCCAAGTTTATGGGACAAGATATGTCTGTTATTATTAATCAGATGCGTTATTCTGCCATAGATAAGGAAATAGAAAAATTCTCGAAAAAGTGGTATGTTCCGTTTGAAGCTGTTAAATATGAGGCTTATAATTATAAAGATGGAGAGCTTGCAAATGAAAATAAATTGAAGGAACTTGCTGATTATGCGACATATAAAATGGAAACATCTGAAGCACTTCCTAAATTCAAATTTAATGGAACCCTTATTAGAGAATTTAAAGAAATACTTATGCCAGAAATTGGTTCACTAATTGAATAAAAGTGAAGAAAGCTTGTAGTTTTTTGCTACAAGCTTTCTCCATTTATCTATAAATTAGCGTGCGTATTGTTATTATTAATTTAAATTAGATAATGACCTCATAATTAAATCTATGTCTTTACTTTCTAGTTCTTGAATGATATGTAAGTATGTTTTTTGTGTTGTTGTTATGTTTGAGTGTCCTAATCTACGGGCAACGCTTGCTATTGATACCCCAGCAAATAACAAGAGCGATGCATGAGTGTGTCTCAATCCATGAATTGAAATTATAGGTATATCAACTTCTTTGCAATGTCTTGCTAGAACACTGTTGATGGTAGAATTATAAATTCTTCCATTTACAAAAATAGGTTCATCTTCAGGTAATCTTTTTACAAGTTCGGCAAATTGCATAACAGTTTGCCAATCTAACGGTATCTTTCTGATAGAAGATTTATTTTTGGTAGGAAGAAAACCGGTATGGTTTTTATAATCCCATGTCTTAGAAACTGAAAGCATCTGACGAGACAAGTCAAAATCTTTAGGTGTAAGTGCCAGTGCCTCAGAAAAACGCATTCCTGTTTTAGCAATTAACAGGATAAGCCAGTCTAAATTAACCTCCGATTTTAAATCAAGATTATCCAATAGTTTGTGAAGTTCATATTGGTTAAGATACTTAGGTTTTTTCTTACGAGGCGTCTTTCCTTTAATAATTGCTTTTCTGGTAGGATCTCTTAGAATAAGCCCTTCATCAACGGCATCAAGGATTGCACATTTGAGGTGATGATGAAAATCCATTGTAGTTTGTCGTTCGTGGGATATTGCATAATCATTAAGAAGCTTCTGGTAAGAAAAACGATCAAGTTCACCAATAGTTAGGTTAGGAATAAGCTTCTCAAGCCATTGATGAGCCATATTATATTTGCTCATGGTAACAGGTCGAATAGCTCCCTCCTTATAGACTGTAATCCATTGTTTGTAGTAATCACAGAATAGCATAGTGTTGTTGGTTGTCGTTGTGTACATTTGTAAGTCCTCCTTTTTTATTGTAATACGCACGCCGATGAAGAGTGATGAGGTTGTCAAGACTGGCAAATAACGAAGATAACTGTTCCCGTTCTTCTGCTTGTGTTGGTATCTGAATTACAATGTCTGCCATTACATTATTCATCAGCTTTGGATTGCCAACATAAGACACATATCCTTTTGCTACATTGTTCAAGGCTTCAGCTATCATCTGATTAGCCTTTGCTTCATTTGAGAGCAAAACCCCACAAACATTGGTGCAATAGAACTTTCCGGCTCTGTAATTAACTGTTCCGGCGTTTGCACCATCAGTAGTCCAAGTAATTGCATCTTCATAAAGATAGTCTTTGTAGTATCCCATCAAACCTTTATCTTTGGTCTGTGAAGAATAGACTGGATAAGGCTTTTCGTCTGTTTTCGTCGTTTCTGTTTGTGTAGCTGCAAGAACATATCCACGGGTAACTCTAAACAGTTCTGAAACCTTACGCTGTTCCCAATC
>ULOZ01037250.1_pt1 | contig 17491 bp, 10 predicted proteins | sample 1953031 | NCBI WGS metagenome assembly ULOZ01 (sample SAMEA4835616, study PRJEB28245) | human gut metagenome | biome: gut microbiome; material: fecal sample | place: Denmark | collected 2008
ATTCATTTTTCTATTATTGCTTAATTTTTAAATTAATTACTTTATAAAATAATATTATTTTTTCTTATTTAAATATTTATTTTTAATTTATTAAGTAATTTTTTAGTAATATTTTTTTATTTCATATATTATATTATATTTATTATAAATAAAATATTTTTAAGCCAAAATAATAATAATAAATTTAATTTTTTATATTTTTTTAGTTTAAATTAAATATTTTTTATAATATTATTATTTTATTTTTTTATTATAAAAATAAAATTATTTATTTATATGTTCATTTTTTCCAAATAAAATAATTTATTATTTATATATTTTTGTTAATATTTATTTTTTAAAATCAATATTAAATTTAGCTGCCCTATTTTTAATATAATTATTTTTCATATCATATCTTTTCTATTTGGACATATATACCATAATTTCCAATAACTATTTTTCTTTTATACATCGTCCATAAATTGTTGATTTCCCTTGCTTTTATATTATTTTTAAATTTTTATCTTCAATTTTTTTTTACATTTATTTCCTATTCAAATCAAAATTTTATATCTCAATATTATTTTGTTCTCAAATATTCATCAGAGAAATTTTCGTTTTCGCTTCCATTAACCAATATTTTTATCGAATTTATTTCTTTTAAATTTGTAAGAGTATTCACTATACTATTAATAATTTTTAATTTTTCATTTTCATCTTTATAATTTAATATCTCATTTGAAAAGTTTATAATTGCACAATTTTTTTCAATTTTTATTTCATTTAATCTTGTTCCATCTGGAATTAATTTTTGTAAATTATTATTTTGAGGTCCTTTTATTAAATAATTTATTAATTGCTTTTCTGGTTCTTTTAATAATATATTTGCATTAATTACTCTTATTTCATTTTCTAATTCATCATTTTCATTTTTAAAATATAATATTATTTTTGTTTGTTGATTATTTTCATCAGAAATTTCTTCTTGAGGAATATAATCTTGATATTCGTCTTCAACCTTTTTTAATTCTATATTTTTAAATAAAAAATATATTCCTATCCCAACAAATGCAATTGTTATTATTGCTCCCAACATTCTTTTTTTATTCATATAAATTTCCTTTCTATTAAATTATTTTAACTACTCTTTTCTATTCTTGTACACTGAAATATATTCATATATTTTTCTGTTAGAACTATATAAAAAATAAAAAGCTTAAAATTTATTATTTTAAGCTTTTCTATTTTTTAATTTTGAAATAATATTTTAAAATTTGTATCATCTAATAATTGAATTATTATTTTCATATTATTTGTATTAGAATCATTTTCATTATTCTCATATACTGTTATTTCAGCTATATAATTATCTCCTTGCACCTTTACATTTTTTATTTCATATATATTGGAATTATAAAGTTCACTAGTTATATATGAAATAAAACTATTTATTTCACTAAAATTCTCATTTTTATATGATTCATCTAAGATATTATATAAATTTATATAATCATATGTATTAATCATTTTCATGACTTTATCAACATCAGTTGTTATTTTTGTAACAATCTTTGCTGAATTATATTTCTCTTTAAATGAGTCTAATACAATAGTATATTCATCAAGTTGTATTGTAAAATTCATTGGTATATTTTCACTTATAATATAATTATTATCTTTTTTAGTCTTTATTGAATAATTAATATTATCTTCCTTAGAAGTACTTTCTGTTACACTTTTTATTTCTGTATCAAATTTTGCATTGTTTAACATTTGAGTTCTATAATATATAAAGTTATTATAATTATTTTGAAATCTTTTTTCTCTATATTCTGAGTCCAACATTTGATATGCTTTTGTTGGATTATTTGTAATCAAATTTATATAATATTTAACATACTTTTGAGCAATCTCTTCACTTGTAATTCTATAAAATTCAAAAGAATTATGATTATTAGAAGAAATTTGTTGAGGAGCATGTGCTTCAATTTGATTAATGTCTGTATAATTATTTTTATATAAAGGTATTATTGCATATGTATAATTTGACAAATCCAAATTAACAATATAATATTTTTCTTTATCATATTTTCCATCATCTTCTGTTCCTTTTACTATATATGAATATAATGTTTTATCTCTTGTTTCATATATTTCAGTTGCTAAGAATGTATATGCACTTTCTATATTAGTAAGTATGTTATTTGTATTTAAATTATTTGTTTTTATAAAATTAGAATCTAATAAGTCAATTACATCAACTGCTCCACCTATTTTTATTGCATTCAAATAATTATTAATACATTTTTCTATACTATAGAAATATGTACCATTAGCTACTTTTTCTTTGGAATATTTTGCCTCTTCATATACATCTCCCTGAGGTATATCTACGGTTGTAGCTTTTCCATCTTCATCTATATATTTATCTTTCATATAAATATTTTTTATAACAATAATTCCAATAATACATATTGTAAGTAAAATAAGACTTAACCCAATAATCCAAAATATTTTTTTCTTTTCTTTCATATTTTTTCCTTTTCTAAAAATTAAAATTAATTCTTTTTGTTAATCTTTATTATATAATCAAAATTTCCTAATTGAACTATTCTTTGTTTACTACAATTAACATATGACTTTACACGTCTGATTGCATTTGTTGATCCAGCACCATATGTTCCATTTCCAGCATATAATTCTATATGAGCGGAACTAGAAGTTTTTAATAATAAATCTCCTTCATTAATTGTTGCATTACTATCACTTGTTTTTTGCCATGTCCACCCATAATGTGAAAGATCATAATTTCCTGTTCCACCTTTTATCCATTGAATAAAATCATATGTTGTTAATTGATGTTTTCCTTTAAATTCGGTATATCCATTCATTATTAATATCCATGTTATATATGTACTACAATCTATTCCTCCACCACTTCTATCAACTTCTCCTGGTGTTGTTGGATAATTCATTGTATTTCCATTACGATATGAATATAAATTTGTTCTAATGTAATCATGTATTTGTTGCGCTGTTGCAACTATACTTTGTCCAGCTGCAACATCAAAATCTGCACCTCCATTATATGTATTAGAATTATATCCATTAGTTTCATATAATGATACATTTTGATCTAATGCATCTGCATCGCCCGCTTCTATATCACGTCTTAATACACTACTTGATCCACTATATGATTCCATATAAAGGGTCATAATTAAAATTCCAACAATGACTACCCCAATTATAATAAGACTTACTGGTGCTGTTGCCATTATTAATTTTAATATTAATTGTCCTAATTTTATAACTGCTTTTACTGCTGCTTTTCCAATCTTTTTTAATGCTTCTTGTGTAGCTTTTTTGGCTTTTTCTGAAATATTTCTAGTAACATTTTGAACCTGTTGAACCATCTTATCAACAGCTTGTGATTCTGCTTGTGAAAACGGATTATTTTCTAAATCATCTAACTGTTGATTATCATTATTAGGATCTTGATTCATATGACCTCTCACCTCCTATTTAAAAACTGAATGACATTTTAAAGTTTGTTCCATCTTCTAATTTCATAACAAATTTTATTTCTTTATTGACACTACTGTTTTTATCTTTTAATGTTGCTGAATATGTATAATAACTTCCTTGTTCTTCAAATATTAAAAATTCTATTTCATTATTTTCATAAAAATTTTCTTTTAAGTATTTTTCTAAACTATTAACATCTGTTACTCCAATATTATTTTTAAAACTATCTGCTAATAATGTATATACATAAGCATAATTTTTATCATTTATTCCCATTATAAATTTATTAATATTTAAAGCTGTTTTTATTCTTATATCAGATGCTTCATATTTTGTAACAAATTGTGGAATATCTACAAGATATTGATCTAATAATACTGAAAAATCCATTACATCTTTAATTTGAAATATATAATAATCTGAATAATTTGAATAAGCCACATATTGTTTTTCATCATCAAAATAATTTACTTGAAGTTTACTTAATTCCATTGCTTTTATTTGAGCAATCTTATTGTTAATATAAGTATAAAAATTGTTATAATTTTCAAATTTTATTTTCTTATATTCATCATCTAGTAATGAATATGCTTTTTCTGGATTTGTTATCATTAACATTTTATAATAGTCAAAATATCTTTTTACTACTAATTTATCTGAAATATCTTCTTGTAAAAATTCTCCATTATAATTATCTGTTATTAGATATTTTTGGGCACCAGATTTTGCAATTTGTTCATATTCTGATTGTTCAATATCTAATTTTTTTTGTGTTATTTTATAATTTGATGATTCTTCATCAAAGTCTATTGCAAAAAATACATTTTGATAGCTTTGATTTCCAATATCAAATATTTCTCCAAATACATATAATCTATATGCTAATACAACATCTATTTCTTGAAAATAAATTTCAGTAGCAAAGAATGTAGTGTTTGAATCTATATTAGAATTTACAATTTTTTCAACCATTGAAAATGTATTTATTTGATCTATTTTTTCTATACTTTCATCAATTTCAAGCTCTGGTAAATCTTCTTCTCCTACATCCTCTTGAATATTTGGATTTTTTACTTTTGTATTTAATATAATTAAAACAGTTGCTACAATTACTAATACTACAATTGCTATAATTATTAAATATTTAAATATATTTTTATTATTCATTTATAAATACCTTTCTGAAATATATTTATTTTAATTTTACTGTTCTTACTTCATCTGCATATGCTAATATCTTATTTATATTAATATAATTTTCTGTTCTTATAGCTCTTGAACTTCCTGGATCCAATACATATGCTAATGCATCTCCTTCATATTTTAAGCCTACAACGGCAATAAAATGTCCACCTTTTGTATTATAAATATTACTTGGATCAGAATTTGCTTTTATATGAACTATTGCAGGATTTCCTGTACTTAATTGTTCAATTAGTTTTGCTTTTAAGTTATTTGTATATCTTACTCCTGTTGCTCCTACGGAACTCATCCATGAAAACCATGCATTTGTATTATTGGGACTTATCTCTGTTGGCGTATATGGTTGTCCTGTACTTGGATTCTTTATTCCTAATCCACTTAAACATATTGCTAGAGATGCTCTACCACATATATTAGTTCCTGTTCCTTGCTTAAAATAATAATATTGCCTATTTGAAATAAATTCTCCATCTTGATCTGTTGTTTTTATTGTAGTTAATTTTGATAATGTCCATTTTGTTTTTCCGCTTCCTCCAGACATTTTTGGTCCATTAGAACTACTTGCAGACGAATCTGTATCTACTTTATAACTTTTTGGTGTTGCACTAGTATCATTTGAATTAATATTAAAACTATACATTGAATCTTCTGATAATCCTACTGCAAAATCATAATTCAAGTTTTGAGTATTTTCTGTTAGATATTGATTACCTGTTACTTGAGTTATAACTGTTCTCATAAATCTTTCTAATTCTTGTGTATTTCCATTTTGCTCCAATAAAGAAAATAATAAACTAGCAGCTGATGTAAAATTATTTTGAACTTGTGGATATTTTTTTATTAATCCTATTATAAAATCTGTTTTATATTCACCATCTATAACTGTATAAATATTATATTTATTTGTCCATTCAGCTTTTCCTTCGTATATATAAAAATGCGTATTTTTCCATTCATATAGATTACTATAATGATTAGCATCACAATTATGTCTTCCAATTCTTCTTTCTTCATATGGCTCTAGTCTTTCAACATATGGTACAGGATCTGGTTTTATATCAATTTTCTTTACACTATTTAATTTCTTAAATGGCCTTTCTATTCCTCCAACTTTAGGTTTTAATTGGTAATTCATATTCCATGTTTCAGCTCTTATTAAATATAAATCTCCCGTATTTTTTATTTTTACATTCAAAAAATCTTTTAATTCATATCCTGCATACTTTAAACATGTTGCATAAACTTCATCTTCATTTCCAATATAATCTCCTATCTGTTTATTTACTAACTCTTTTCCAGAATGAGGTTTCTCCTCTGTATGGCTAGTAACATTTCCCTCTGAATCTGTTGTTGTTGTTGTTATATCTTTACAACAATCCCATCTATTCCAAGTATCAACTTGATATGTACTTAATTTTCCACCTCTTATTACATCTTTAGCATCTGTTCCATAATTATAATGAATAAAGTCGGTCTCTGTTGATTCTAAAAAACCAATCTCGATTTTTGAATCACTATTACATTTATCAAGAAGCTCATTCATAAAATCTTCGTTTTGTGAAATCATTTGCATTGCAAGAAAGTAGTTTACTGGTGTTGCTGTTTGTTCTAACAAGTTTAAATATTCATATTCTTTTATTTTAAATGTTGATTCTACTCTTGTTGCTGTTGCATAATCATCTGGTAATAATTCAACACCTGCAGGATCTTTTGTTCCTGAATCATCAATTGCTCTATTAGGTGTTATATTATTATAATCCCAAACATAATTTTCTTCTGAAACTAATATACACAATTTCATTCCTTGTGGATTTATTGAAAAGTACTTTAAATATTTTTGAGTTTCAGCATAAGATCTTGCTGTAAGCTCTGAATATTTTTTTAACGTAGCATATGGAACATATTCCAATGTTATACCTTCTCCAAAATCCATTCCATTTTCTTGTGATGTTCCACCAGAATTTGAAGCATTATATCTACCAAATTTACTAGTATATCTTTTTATTTTAACATTTCCATTAATTGCTGTATGTGCATAAGAACCTATATTAGGTAACATATTTTTTAATTCTGTTCTAATATATTTATCTAATACATTTTTCAATTGGGAATCTGGTGTATAAGTTTGACTTGTATTGTCATTAGATTTTATATCATAATCTTCATCTCTAAATCCAAAAGCATATGTATCAACAGAAGCTTTTTCCAATGCTTGTATAATTCTTAATGCATAATTTCCTTGTAATTCATATCCATTACTTGTTATAGAAACCATATTTTTTAAATCTGAAGAAGCTTCTTCTAATCCTGCTAATAAACTGGTAGCTGTACTACTACCAATATTAGAACTTTTATCATCAGCAGAATTAGATAAACTAAGGTCTGCTAATTCTACTGAATTTATTACTCCTATTGCATATGTTCGAGTCATTGTGGAAAAAATGATTATAATTACTAAAATCGCAATTATTAAATTTCTTAATAATGTTTTTTTCATATTTTCCTCCTTCTAGTTATATTGAACTGTTATTGTTGTTGTATTTGAATATGCAGTTCTATTATGTGTACTTAAATAATCTTCATAATCTAATATTATTTTTGGAAATATTAGTTTATCTGCTTTATTTGCAACACTATATAATTTATTAAATTTAACTGTAATTTCTTTAGTCTCCCCTGCATTTAAAATTAAGTCTTGTTCATCAAGTACACTATTTATAGACGAATATATTGCACCTTTAGTATTAGTTAAATATACTCTATTACCAGCATCATTTGTTGTAACTGCAATTGTCTTTTGAGAATTATTCTTTATTTCTATTGTCATTTCTTCATATTTACTATATCTATTAATTTTTCCAATTTTAACATCTATATCGTCAAATACATATCTAGTATTTTTATTTTCACAATAAATATAATTATTTACATTTATTTTATATTCATTGTCTTTTTTTACAAATGTATAATACTCTTCATTAGAAGAATATTTTTCTCCTCCTGTTGCTAATAAATCTCCATTAAAAGTTACCAAATAAACTGCATTATCTCCTTCTACAGCCCATTTTGATAAAGAATACTCTTGTTTTTCAGGAAATCTTAAATCTATGTAATATTCCTTAAAAGTTTTAGCATCATTATATTTTAATGCTTCTTTACAGTCATCTGTCAACATATTATATGCTTGCACATAATCCCCACTATTACAATAACTAACAAACTTTTTCATTGTATTTTCAATAGTATTATTATTTAATTTTTTTACTGACTCTGTTTCTATATTATCTAATGTAACATTTTCTTGATTTGAATATCCATTTTCTGTTGTCAATTGTTTATCTTGTGCTATTTTTTGATTATTTTCTTCTTGAGCTATATAATATTGATTTAATATAACTATTATTAATATCACAAATATAACTACTGCTGTAGCCAGAAAAATATTTTTTTGATTTTTATTAAAAAATCTCATAAAATTGTTCATTCTATTCACCTCCAAAAATATCTAATTCAGAATTTTCTTGAACATTGTTAAACTCTACTGCACTTTCTATCATATCCAAACAATTTTTTCTAACTAAATCACTTGATTTTGAACTACGATTGTTTTGCACTGCTCTTTCTGCTATCTCCTCCCTTGCAGACTTATCATTAATAACTCTGTCTAATTGATTTCTGCTTTCTAAACTATTCTTATACTTGTATACTTCTAATGCTTTTTTATCTGCTTCCTCAATGCTATAAGAACTATTATGTTTTCTTAAGTAATTTGAATATCTAAAAATTTTCTTTTGCTCATTAACATCTTGTATAGCAGATTTTACAACTATATGTTTTGCTCTTCTAATCATTTCATCTGATTTTGCACCATAAGTGTTTTTAAATTCATCTTGAACATCATCTCTTTCAGACCAATCTTTAGCTATTCTATTTTTTCTTTCATCATCTGAACTGCCATAATTTACTTCTCTAGCAACTCCTTTTGCAAACTTCTTGCCACTTTTATACACTTTTCCTCCAAGGGCAATTCCTCCTGCTAAAGAACCAATTGCCTCTTTGGCTGTATATTTTCCATCTGTCAAACTAACTCCTGCTTGTACAGCAGCTGTTGTTACTCCTACTGTTGCTTGTACAGCCCCTTTCAAAACTTTGTCTGTTAATAATTCTTGAACATTTTCACCAGCTGTTTTGTCAAAATTCCAAACAGGTTTTATGGCTTTCTTTCCTAATGCCTTTACTCCACTTATAGTTCCTCTTCTAAATCTATCTAAAGTACCTCTATCTTTATATTCATTTTTCTTTGTTTGTTTTTCTTCATTTTCTGGATTAGTTTCTGTATTATTTTCATCTGTATTATTCATATTTTCATTTGTATTTTGGTTAGTAACTATTTGTTGAGGAACTTGTCCTTTAGCTTTATTTCTAAGTTCCATTTCTTCCTCATATTTTCTCATTTCTTCTTTATTATTTGCTTTTTTTGCCATTTCATATTGTAATTTTAATTGTTCATCACTAAGATTTGAATATGGTCTCTCCAAAAATGCCTGAGGATTTCCATGATTTCTTATATATTTATTTTGTAATATTCTCTTATGTAGAACATTATAATATTTTTGTGCCTCATCAATTTCTCCTCTTTCTAAATGCCATCTCATCTTATCTAATAATTGATTTGAATTTAGATGTGAATATTCATCATTATATTGTAATGGAATATTATTTTTTTCAAATGGATCTTCATTAGCTTTTATTGCTGCTCTTAAAATTTTAAATCTTCCTTCTGTTACTCTATTATATGGACTATTATGTCCTTTTCCTTCTATTAATCCATCTTGTTTTAGTTTATTAAATGCTTCTTCAAATGATTTTGTTTGTTCTCTCTCTTTCTTAAATTCTTCATCTGCCAAATTCTCCCTAGTCTTAAGAATTCCTTTATCAAGTAACAAAGACTCTGGTGCTACTTCCTCTTCCTCATCATAGTCATCCCATTGATCATCATCATCAGTATCTGTATTTAAGTTATTTTTATCATCACTACCATTTTTACTTGTTTCTTTTATTTTTGGTGCTGGTGATGGTGCAAACATTCTTTTAGCACCATTCATAACTGCTGATGTCATTGCCGCAGCCCCAATAGTTTTTTCAAGTCCATTTTCCATTCCTTTTCCAGCTCTTCCAAATCCAAATATTTTCTTAAACATTTTTTCTGCATTTGCCATAAAGAACAATGCTATAATTGCATATATTGGATTTTTTACTGATATTTGCACAGCTGTTCCTATTAATAAATTATATAATAATAAATGAACTGGTTGTAATAATGCTGTATATATATATTCTTTTAACCAGAAATCAAACCCTCTTGCTTTTCCTCCACCTTTTTTATCTAATGGATACATCATTGCAACAAGTGGTGCAACAAGTGTTAAAATTGCCATTTTTAACATTCTTTTAAAATATATAAATGTAAATTTAAAAGTTAATGTTATAAATGCTATATATATGATAACATATCCTAATTGATTTGTTAGTGAATTTTCTTGTGCTTGAAATCTAGCTAATCCCATAAAATTCGTGATAAATGTTTTATCACCAAATGTAACTTTTATATTTCCTATACTTTTACCAAGTAAAGTAGTGAATTTTTGAATTAAAACTATTATAAATGCCATTATATAATGCATTATAAATATTAAAAACATAGCAATAATCCAATTTATTAATGCACTTTTATACTCTGCTTTTTTTCCCGCTGATGAACTAAGTATAATTTTAATACCTAAATATATAAGAATTGATAATAATCCAATAACAGCTATATATCTCAAAACTTGATACCATATTGAAACCATTTTTCTTAATGAATTCCATCCTGTTGATTCATTTTGTTTTACTTCACCATTTTTTACAGTATTTCCTCCAATAAAATCAATTCCAAAAACGTCAATTTCTCCTTTAAAAATTTCCTCTGGTGTATATTTAAAATTTGGATATTTTAAATCTGGTAAATTGCCAAATGCATTTTTAAATTCATTAATCTCACTTTCCGTATATGTTTTACTTGTATTTGCTTCTGACAATTTTGAATTATCAACTTCGTCCCATGAAACCATCATACTTTCAAATGAAGTTCCCAACATGCACTTAGTCAATATTGACATTATAGCATCTCCAATTGCTCTAACTATTTCTACTAGTGGACCTAATAATGTTCCAAAGTCATCATTAATATCTGCGCCTAAATTATCATCATCTGCATTTGTAACATCTTGATCTGGGTCTATTGTTTCTTCCGTAGTACTTGCTGTTGTACCAGATGTAGTACTCTGTGTTACTGTTGTAGCCGAAGTAACTGCATATATAATACTACTATAATTAAATTGAAATAAAATATTCATTAATATAATACATGTTAATAATTTATATACAATTTTTTGCACATTTTCACCTCATTCTTTATGTTGTTTTGCTATCAAAATATCTTATTGATGCACTTACTGCTTTTTCTTCTTTTCTTGTTTTTTCTGCTTTTTCTGTATCCATTCCTTTTGTAATTGAATCCAAATATTGTTTTTCTCTCTTTGGATTATATGTAATTGATGATATATTCTGTTTTTTCCTCTTCTTTTTATGTGTAAGTATAGACATTGCAATTACATCTTGTTTATCTCTTTCTTTATCAATTGCCTTTTCCTTAGCTCTTCCTGTTAAGTTTGCAGTTTCTGGATTTTCTTCAACTTCTTCTTTTGCAACTGCATTAGAATATGTTATACATTGTTTTATTTCATCCAAATCTATGAAGCCTCTTGTTACATAATTATCTACAATTCTATCTCTATACTCTCTCCATTCATTTCCATATTTTTCTTTACAGAATTGTATTACATCATCTCTATTTTTAAAGTTTTCTTTATATACTTCCATCTTTTCATTTTTATCATATCCCTCAACATACCCTGTTCCGAAAGTATCTATAATATTATCCGTCTTTTTAGTACCATATGCATATCCTACTGAAAAAGATGCTAATGCCTCTGTTGGTTTATAATGACCATCTGTTAAACTTATTCCAGCTTGAACTGCAGCTGCCGTAATTCCTATTCCAGCTCCAACAGCTCCTTTAGCTATATTTCTTACAAACCTTTTTCCATTATATTTTGCAGTTCTATTTACATCATATATTGGTCTTATTGCCCTTTTCCCTATAGCTCCTATACCACTACCAATTCTCATAGCTACTCTTCCACCTCTAGAATTTGCTATATTTGACATTGTCTGTCCTACAGGTGTTTCGAGTGCTTGTGCAGTTAAATCTTTTCTTTTTTCATGCATACTTCTCATAAGTTGTTTTATTGGTTTTTTATTTGCTGGTAATTCACTTCTAGGAATTATATCACCTAATAACTTTGGTCTTCCAATTGGCTCTTCTATATCTTGATCTTGAATATTATTATTATTGCTCAATCTATGATTTGTATTATCACCTATTGGTCCATTATTATTTTCATCATCATCTATATTTTCTCTATCATCATCTGCTGATGTTGGAGATTGTGTAGTTTGTATTGAATCATTTAATAATTCTGCTGTTTTATAATCTTTATTTAATGCTCCTGGATATCCAATTGCTTTTGATGAATTTGCTCCATTGCCTTTTTTTCCAACTAATTTTTTTACACCATTAGCTGCAGAAACCATTGAAACGGCACCAAGTCCTCCAACCATTCCTTCACGAGCTTTATCAAATCCAAATATCTTTTTCAACAATCTTTCTGCTTCTGTTAGAAATGTTAAAACTGCAATTGCATATAATGGATTTTTTACAGCAATTCCCATTGCTGAGCTAACCATTACATAATATAATAAATAATGTACTGGTTGAATTAATGCATTAAAAAAATATTCCTTTATCCACATTGAAAAACCTTGCGCTTTTCCATCAATAGATTTATCTATTGGATATGTAAATGCTACAATTGGTGCAATTAATGTTAAAAATGCAATATTTAAAACTCTTTTTAAATAAATAACTGTAAATTTTATTGTATATCCTACAAGCATTATATACATAATTTCATATCCAATCTTTACTGCAATTGTATCATATTCTGTACAAAATCTTACTAATCCGATTAAATTAGTTGCAAATGTATCATATCCATTTCCGCCAACAACTCTTAGAAGTGGCATACTTGCTCCTAATTTATCATTAAACATATTTATTGCTGTAATTATAAATGACATTATATAATGCATAGAATATAAAATAGCTAATCCAACAATCCAATCTATTATTAATTCTTTATATTTAGCCCTATTTTTTGTATTTGAACTTAACATTATTTTTATACCAATATATATTAATACAGATAAAAATCCAACTGTTGCTATTAATCTTAATGCCTTATACCAATTAGCTAATGCTTGTCTTACAACTCCTAGTCCTTCTGCTTGTCCAACACCAGAAATAAAATCAATATTTAATAAACTTATTTTACCAGCAAATATTTCTTCTGGACTATAATGAATATGAGGATATTCAACATTACTTATTTTTCCTTTAGAACCTAAATAACAAAGAATTTGATTATTTAAAGAAAGATCAAACATTGTATCTATATTTCTACTGTCAACAACTCTACATTTATCTATATAATTTGTTTTTACATAATTTGTTATTTGGGCCTGATCTGTTACATCAGAATACATAAATTTTTGAATAATTCCTAGTAAAGTATCTGCAACACAGTTAACCAAAAAAAAGAATGGTTTTAATAATACTCCTCCTATGTCCCAATTAGTATCTCCTGAATATGTTTTTCCACCAACAATCATTTCATTTGTAAAATTTATGAAACTTGAAGATTTAGCTTCTTCATTTTTTTTCGTAGTATTATCTGCTCCTGTATTTTTTACAACCTTAATATTACTTATTTTCATTTCTGTATATCTACCATCTGTATTATCATCTGTTATATATTGACTTTTAGAACCAGTTTCACATTTCATTTCAAAGCCTAATACTATTGTTGTATTGTCATCAATTTTTATAATTTTACCTTCAGATGATGTAACTTCTCCTGCAGTAGTATCATTTAAATCAATTCCACATAGATCAGCAAGTTCTTCTACTGTTCCAGAATAAGAATATGCCTCTTCTAATTTACTTCTTAACTCTTCAACTAATTTTTTTCTTAATTCTGAATATGTTTCTTCTCCAACATTTCCTTCTGCAACGCTTATATCCTCTAAATTTTCATTTGTTGATTCAGCTAATACTATATTGCAAAATAACCAGTTAAGTAAAATAATTATTATACTTACACAAATCAATATTTTATTAAAAATATTTTTTTTCATTACATCACCTCTCTAAATATTAAAGTAACTTTTTTAATTACACTCTCTAAAATATACTAAAAGAGTGTAATTCATAAAAATCGCCTTATTTTTCTAAGTATTGGTTATATCTTCTTATTGCTTCATCTTCATTTCGTATTGTATTTGCTGTTGTTTCTGCTTGTGTTTGACTCATTCCTTTTGTTCTTGCAGCAATTAATTGTCTTTCTTTTTTCTCATTATATGGTGTTCCAGAAGTTCCTTCCTTAGCTTTTCTCTTTTGAACATTCTTTATTGCCATTGCTGTTAAGTCTTGTTTATTTCTTATCTCAATTTTTTGTTTTTCAGTTAAATTACTATTATTTTTTGTAAGTTCAGCTGTTGCATTATTTGAATATTTCATCATTTCTTTCATTTCACTTAAATCTGTGAAACCTCTTGGAACAAAGTTATTTACCATTCTATCTCTTTGTTCTCTCCAATCATCTCCATAATTTTCTTTACAGAACTGAATTACATCATCTCTATTTGAGAAATCTTCTTGGAATGCTTTCATTTTTTCTGGCTTTGTATAACCATCTCTATAACCAGATGTAAATGTATCTACAACTCCTCCCGCAGCATTACCAGCAAATGCATAACCTGCAGCAAATGATCCTATAGCTTCTGCTGGGCTATATTTACCATCTGTTAAACTTATTCCAGCTTGAACTGCCGTTGCTGTAAGTCCTACAGCTGTTCCAACTGCACCTTTAGCAACATTTCTAATAAATCTTTTTCCATTATATTTTCCACTTTTATCAAAATCATATATTGGTCTTACCGCTTTTTTCGCAACCGCAAGTGCTCCTCTTCCAACTTTTGATTTTGCAATTTTTGAATTTTTTACTTTATTTGCTAATTGACGTATTGGTGTCTTTCCATTCTGTTTAATTGGTTCCATATTTTCATTAAACTGAGGTGGTGGTGGTAAATTACTATCATCACCATTATTTTGTTGTTGCGATTGATGTTGTTGTGATTGTTGCTGCTGTTGTTGTTGAGGTGGTGGTGGAGGTGGTGGTGGCGGATCATCATGATCATGTTCATCTTCATGTGCCTGTGCAGCCGCTGCTCCTGCAGTTGCGCCTGCTACACCAGCAGCACCTAATTCTGCACCTGCCGCACTAAGTTTATCATCTTTAAAATCTTTTATTAATGCACCTGGTGATTGCATCTTACTTGCATCAGGTCCACCTTTTGGTCCTTTTCCTAACATTCCTTTTAAACTTGATGCTATAGCTGCACCTGCAATTGCATCTTGCATTCCTTTTACTGTTCCTCCGCCAGCTTTATCAAATCCAAATATCTTCTTTAATAATCTTTCTCCTTCTGGCATAAATGCTAATACAGCAATTGCATATAATGGGTTTGTTCCTGATATTCTCACTGCAGAACCAACTAAAACATAATATAGTAAAAAGTGCATTGGTTGTAATAAAGCATTAAATATGTATTCTTTTACCCACATATCAAATCCTTGTGCTTGCCCATCTGCCATTTTATCAATTGGATATGTAAAAGCAACTATTGGAGCAATCAATGTTAAAAATGCCATATTTATCAATCTCTTTAAATAAATCATTGTAAACTTAAATGTGTACACTGTTAACATTGTATATAATATCAAATATCCAGTTCTAAATAATAAATTATCTGACTGAACGCAAAATCTTACAAGTCCAATTAAATTTGTATTAAATGAAAATGAACTTACATTTCCCTTTACAGAAACATTAACATATTGCATTGAATTTGATAACATTGTATTAAATTTAGAAATTACTACAATTATAAAACTCATTAAATAATGTAAAAAATACAATATAGCAAAACCAATTATCCAATTTATTATCCATTCTTTATATTTTGCTTTATCTTTCGCTGTTGAACTTATCATTATTTTTATACCTGTATATATTAATACAGATAAAAATAATACAGTTGCAATCAATCTTAATATTTTATACCATGATGCTATTACTGATCTTACAGTTTTCAAACTTGAGGTCTGTCCCTGACCAGAAATAAAATCAATATTTAACAATCCAACTTTTCCAGCAAATATTTCTTCACAACTATAATGAATATGTGGTATAGCAAATTCTGAAAGAGCATCCCATACATCTGTTCTCGATATACGAGCTGTTATAGTTTCTGTAGGATTTCCTGCATCAAATAGTTCGTCTTTTTTTTCACTATTTACAACATCAAATACATCTCCTATAATAGAAGCAACTTTTGCTAATGGACTTTCTTCATCTTCATTTGATAACATTACATTTTGCATTATAGCATTTACTGCATCTAATATTGATTGCCAAAAAAATGTTAATGGTTTCATTAATATTCCGTCCTACACCGTCTTTTATAAAACTAGTTCCACCATCATCTATATCATACAATTTATTTGATTTATTTTCAGAAATTGTTTGATTACTCTCTGATGCCCCTGCTAATGGATTAGATGTTGTTGCATTATATTTGGCTTTTGCTTCATCAGTTAAAAATGCTGTCAAAATCTGTGATGATCCATCTAAGTCATCTCTTATATTAAATGTTAATCCTTCATCTCTTGCATCAATAATTTTTTGAGCAGCTTCACTTGATAAATCAAATTTATTCATAACTGATTTTAAGATAAAATCTTTTGCATCTTGTTCACTTTTTCCATATACACTTTGTACTTCTTCTAAAGCTTTATCATAATTCATATTTTCTCTTATTACTGCTAATGATATTGATGGTAATATTAAAGAGAATATCAATTCAAACACTATAAAAATAATTATAAAATTTTTACTTATTTTTCTCACTCTTTCACCTCCTCCTTTTCTGTCTTAAATCCAACAACATATTTCACATTTTGCATTTTAAACTCCATTAATTTTTATTTATATTTCTTTGATCATCTCTCTGGTTATTAGCAACCAATTTATTCATATTTGTTTCAACAAATTCAAATTCTTTTCTTGTTGGTGTAATTTGAATAACTGCTGTATCTTGTCCAACCTTCAACAATCCCTCACCTTTAGAACAAGTAACAAGGAATGAAGCTTCACCTTCACTTAATTTGAAAACTTCTTTCAATTGTTGAATTTCAGATTTGTCTTGTGCTAAAAACAACTTTGTATCTGATGATGTTAATACTGCTTGAGCTTCTGGCTTTTCATAGAAATCTTGGAATCTTTGAGAAATAATTGCAAGTGAAACATTTCTTTTTCTGGCACGTCTTGCCATTTTATTTAAGAAATCAACAGCCTCAGGGAATGGAAGTAACATCCATGCTTCATCGACTATAACTCTTTTTTGTCTTGCTTTTCTTTTATCTTCACTATTTTTCTTAACAAATTTTTCCCAAATCCATGACATTAATATTTGTTGAGCGAGTGGTCTTGCA
>ULOZ01031268.1_pt1 | contig 17185 bp, 15 predicted proteins | sample 1953031 | NCBI WGS metagenome assembly ULOZ01 (sample SAMEA4835616, study PRJEB28245) | human gut metagenome | biome: gut microbiome; material: fecal sample | place: Denmark | collected 2008
CTGCCGAAGAAGGACCTCTGGGCTGAAGAAATCCAGAAAGCCCTCCCCGAAGTCGTTTCTCTTTACCACGATGTCCAGAATAAGAAACGCAACGTCATCTTAGGACCGGAAATCCACCACATCTGGGGAAGAAAGACCCTCACCGCATCCCTCTGCGGCATTGCCTTCGAAGTATCGCCATTTTCCTTCTTCCAGGTCCACAAGGCCCAGGCAGAAGTCCTCTACCAGAAAGCCTTGGATGCCGCTGACCTCAAAGGCGGGGAAACCGTCATCGACGCCTACTGCGGCACAGGCACCATTTCCCTCTGCCTTGCGAAAAAAGCACGCCGCGTCATCGGCATCGAAATCGTCAGGGAAGCCATCGAAGACGCTAAGAAAAATGCCGCATTCAACCATATAGAAAACGCCGAATTCCACGCCGCCGACGCAGGCCTCCTCATGCCGAAACTCTACGAAGAAGGCCTTCGCCCCGACGTCATCGTCATGGACCCCGTCAGAGCCGGATGCAGCGAAGACGTTCTCAAAGCCGCCGCAGGCATGCAACCCGCCCGCATCGTCTACGTCTCCTGCAACCCCGCCACCTTCGCCCGCGACGCAGAAATCTTGGGCCGCTTAGGCTACAAACTCCAGTCCGTCCAGCCCGTGGACATGTTCCCACAGACCACTCACGTCGAGTGCGTATGTTTGATGTCTAGGACAGGAAAGTAAAAATGCTGGAAAGTGTAGTAAATAAGCTGCTTTCACTATTTTGAAATTAAAAATGAGAAAGTCAACATCGGAGTTTCATCACCCCATGGGAACATATCGACGAAAACCATTTTTTGATAGTTTAGACGGTGAGTTGGATAATGGGTTCATGAGTGTATGAGTTGGATGTTTTGTGGAAAAATGGCTTTGCGAGTGAGCAGGTTGGATATTTTTTAAAACAACAATTGCATAGACTATAAAAATGATAAGGTTTAGAGGCATAAGTATGGTATTCAAATTATCTTAATAAAAACAATTTTTATTAATTATATTACGAATTACGGTTAAAATGTACAATCATAGGAGATGAATATTTTGCCTAAGAATGTTCTAGAAGCTGATGCTCATAATAAATGGATTTCTAAAAAAGTTCCGTATGTAAAATATAATTTTAGTAAAGAAGAATTTGAAAATGCCTTAGAGAATCTTGACAGAGATTTTATTAAAAAAGGGATTGATCCACAATTTAGGCCAATACATGTTATGACTTTAATATCTTCCCAATTACCTATATTGAAAGATGCATGCTTTTTACCATATTGTAATGAACCTTTTGTTTCAGGAATCTATACATCTTATAATTTGGGTACGTTAATAAACAAATGGTTCAAGCTTCGATATGGAAATAAACTAAGTCTAGGAGAAAGAGCAATTGTTGGAAGAATGATTTTATTAATAAGGGGCGAACCATATATTGCTATATTTCCTGTTATTTTTGGAACAGTTAAGATTACATGGGAAGTTAAAAATATACAATTGCCTACTGATACTATTAATCTAGTTAATAAAATTGAAAATTTGACGTTTCAAGTAGCAAACAGTTTAACAAAAGATGAAATTTATAAATTATTAGAAGTATATAATAAGACATACGCTGCGATGTATAAATTTTACGAAAGTGGAATGGTATATTCGCAAGAAGCCTTGGAAGATGAACATCAAGCTGTTGATGGAATTTTTCATTCATATGGTTTTGGGCAATCTAAATGGGATTCTCTACAATTTACGGAAAAATTATTGAAAGGACTATATTTTAAAATCGAAAATAAAAAACCGCAGCGTACTCATTGTTTGAATAAATTAGCTGAGTTGTTACCTACTTTAAATATTGATAAACAAAGCTTAAACAAAATAAATTGTAGCGCGGGTGTTAGATATGGCGAGATTAAAGTTAATAAGCAAGAATCTATAGATGCTCACTTAGCATCTATGAAAATTTTACGAGATGTAATGGTATAATTTAGTACTGTAGACACATAGCTTAATTGTGTTCACCATTAATGGAGTAGAAACGGTTTTGCATTCCGGTGACGAATTGTTTATCCCGAAAGGGACTGTACAGGGTGGCAGATGCAAGGCTGGCACTAGAACTATTCATGCATTTGGCGGCAGACGTATTATTTAGTTAAAAAATTGTAATATTAGTAAACAGGAACAGGGTACTTTACAATATCGGTTGTAGAGCATCTTGTTCCTTTTTAATTATGCAATGTTTTCATCAACGTGTAATTCTATAAATAATATAGGTTTCATACCAGAAGGGAGGTGATAATTATTGAAAAACGCCTAAAAATTCAGGAAACGAAAAAATGGAAAAAAGGAAGGAGGACAGAACGACACCGTGAGGAGGAAAAGAAACGTATCCGTAAGGGGTTTTCAGAAAATCAGACAGTTGAAATCATTCCTGCTAAATATAAGGGAAGTGCGGCTGCACATCGGCATCTTCGTGTTGCGGCATATTGTCGAGTCAGTACATATGAGGATGCGCAGGCGGGAAGCTTTGAATTACAGATTCAGCATTTCAAGGAACAGATAACCAAAAATCAGGATTGGCAGTTTGTTAATGTATATTCGGATGAAGGAGTGTCAGGTACATCCATCAGGAAACGATTCGGATTTCAACATATGATAGCTGATTGCGAGGCTGGTAAAATTGATCTGATTTTGACAAAGAGTATCAGTAGGTTTACTCGTAATACACTTGATTGTTTGGATGTTGTCAGAAAACTTAAAGGGTTAAATCCTCCGGTTGGTGTATGTTTCGAAACAGAGAACCTGAATACTATTGAAACCAATAGTGAATTGATTCTCGGCGTTATCAGCTTAGTTGCACAAGGAGAATCAGAACAAAAAAGTGCAGCCATTACATGGTCATTTATTGAGCGGTGTAAAAAAGGGATTGCTGTTTTTTCAACATATAATTTATTGGGATATGATAAAGATCGATTCGGTAAAATTATTATTGCCGATGACGAAGCGGAGGTTGTGCGATATATCTATTCATTATATTTAGATGGATTATCAGTTCGTGAAGTGGCACAACAGCTTACCGAACAACAAATTCCGACAATTCGTGGCAATGTGGTGTGGAGTGGTTCAACGGTACGTAATATTCTAAGAAATGAAAAATATTGTGGCGATGTATTAATGCAAAAAACTTTTACAGTAGATTGTTTTTCTCACAAAGTGATGAAAAACCGAGGACAAAAACCACAGTACCTTTTTCGCAATCACCACACGCCAATTATTCAACGAGATGACTGGGATAAAGTGCAGAATATGTTGAAACATCCCCGGTATATGTCTAAAAAGCAGGTTTCACCTATTCAAAAACGTTTCCATATTTCGCGTGTAAAAACAGGCGTTTTAAAAGGATTCGTTATGATTGATCCAAAATGGAATCAAAAAGATATTGATATATTTTTTGAAATTATGACAAAACAGAAGGGATGATTGTATATGTTTACTAATTTTTCGGATTTTAATTTTGAAGTTATTGATGTGCTTGTGAATAACATTACACCTGAACTTACTATTAATAAGAATACGGTTACATTGTCATGGAAATTATTAGAAGAGTTGGGTAATCCACAATTTCTGAGTGTGTCAAGAATCTTGTGTAACCTCTAACCTTTAGAACCATAGCGTTCTTCGAATAACTGCTGCAGTTCATAGGAACATTTACTGAATCCCTTCATCTGCCTGGATTCGAACTGCTTGTTGTAATCACTGGCTATTGCACATGTGAACCGATCCAGTGAATCCTCGTTGGGGAACTGTTCTTTCTTTCGGATGTTTTTCTTATACTTCTTATTAAATGACTCAATCGGATTTGATGTATACAGACTTCTCTGTATTTCTGCAGGATAGTCGTAGAAACTGAACAGAGATGGATTGTCACGAATGACATTCACTGCTTTAGGATACTTCCCTTCATACTTCTCAATAAAACTGCTCAGCTGCTTCTCTGCCTCTTCCCTTGAGGTAGAACCATAGATCTTTTTTGCCTCACCCAGCACCTCTTTCCAATCCTTATTCCGAACATGTCTGCACATCGCTCTTCCCAGATGAACCCAGCATGCCTGGTACTGTGCTTTAGGGAACTCTTCCAGAAACACATTCCCGAGTTCCTTCAGACCATCCGACACAAACAGCAGGACTTCCTTTACACCTCTCCCTTTGATGTCCTTAAGCATCTCTCTATAGTTCTCACAAGATTCACTTGGAAAAAGGCGATAATCAAGGATCTCCTTATGCCCTGCCGCATTGATCCCCATCAAGATATGCATCGCCTCCTTGGCCACAGAGTCTCGTCTGACATTGATATAAGTCGCATCTCCATAGATGACAGAGTAACGGGAACTCAGTGATCTGCTGTGGAATTCCTTCACCAGTTCTTCTGTGGCTTTCGTCATGTTTGAGATTGTTGCAGGTGTGTAATAGTTTCCATACATCTTCTCAATCAGATCCGAGATCTCGGATGTTGTGATTCCCTTGGTGTACATCTGAATGACCATCTCTTCCAGACTTCCGTCACTCCTTCTGTACTTGGGAACCGTGTGCTGCTGGAAATCTCCGTTACGATCTCTTGGGACTTCAATCGATATCTTCCCGAAACGAGTCACTATCTCCCGAGCATAGGATCCGTTTCTTGAATTGCCGGAATTATACCCTGCAATATCCCATTTCTCGTAATCCAGGAAAGATGTCAGTTCGCTTTGAAGAAGCTCATTGATCGCGTGCTCCAGTTCTTTCCTCATCAATTCATTCCAGGCATCGGATAGATTGGTGCCTTTTGATACTGCTTCATTCAATTCTGTGTTAATATTTGACATGGGAGATCTCCTTTATAAAGTGTCGCAACTTTATTCTAAAGATAGATCTCCTTTTTTCATAGGAGTACGTTTACACAAGATTATTTAAACACTCCAATTTCTCAGACCATTAGTGGATTTCAAAAATAAAGCTTTTGCATTGTGTGTGTGCAAAGAGTCGGATTCAAAAATATTCAGGGTTAGAGATGCTCAAGAAAAAAACAACAAATCACGAGTTGTTTCTTATGTTGTTATTCGTAAGACTTTGAGGGATCTTATGAGGGAAACATGGAATGATGATAAACGATATCGACTTGTTGGTACGGTATTTCCGAAAGAAAAGGTAGCCGTATTTGATTTAACGCAAGCAGAAGAATTGGATGGAAGGTGCAAGAAAGCTCCTGTAAAACCAAATTTAATTTAAAATGTATGATTTATGCACTATGTTTACAAAAACTTAAATAGTTTATAGTATTATCCTTCCACATCCACTGTCACACCTGATTTGAATTCTACAGTACAGCTATCCTCAAACACGGTTATGGTTTCAATTAGCTGTCGGACGAGATGATCATCAAATTTGGTGATGGCCGTGGATTGTGTGTTTAGGAAGGCAGCCATATCCTCTATGCGATTGCGGATTTCATCCTGATTAGCATTTTTCGCTAGTGCCTGCTGCTTTTGTTCACGCAGGTGGTAGATTTCTTCGGCAACATTGTCGTAGCCATTCTTGGAACTTGCCAGTTTTACAAGCTGGGTTTGCAGTTCTTCCAGCCGGGTATCGATAGCTGCCAGCGTTTCATCATTGCCATGGCTGAGAACGGTTTCGATATTCTGCTGCAGCATGGTAAGAAAATCCTTTTTCTCGCATAGCACCTGATTGATGGCTGTTAGGCAGACCTGCTCAAGTGCAGGTTCAGATATGGTGCGGGCATCGCATTTACCTGTATGGTCTACTCGATTGACGCAGCGCCAGACGATGGATTTCTTTCCTCGGTTGTTCCAGTGTATCCGGCGGAATATCTCGCCGCACTTACCGCAGCGTATCCGCTGGGAAAAACAATGGTTGCTGCTGTATGTCAATTTCCTGCCGTTTTTCAAGTGAATAGAACTTCGCCGTACCATTTCTTCCTGCACCTGCAGGAAAATGTCGCGGGGGATAATGGCCTCATGGTTATCTTTTACATAATACTGTGGCATGATGCCAGTATTCTTGACGCGCTTTTTGGTAAGAAAATCCACCGTATAAGTTTTCTGCAAGAGGGCATCACCTATATATTTTTCATTCCGTAAAATCTGTCTGATGTTACTGTCCCGCCATTTGGTGTGGCCAGCACCATTTTTTAAACCGTCCGCTGTTAAGTTGCGGGCGATTTTTAACATACTGGCACCTTCGAGGTATTCCCGGTAAATGCGTTTTACAATTTCTGCTTCCTCCGGAACTACGACCATGTGTTTATTTTCATCCTTGGCATAGCCGAGAAAATGATTGCAGTTGATTTGTACTTCGCCACGTTGGTAACGATACTGCAGGCCCAGCTTCACATTCTGGCTTAGGGACTGGCTTTCCTGTTGGGCTAAGGATGCCATAATAGTAAGCAGTACCTCGCCCTTAGAGTCCATCGTATTAATATTTTCCTTCTCGAAAAAGACGGGAATGTGTTTGTCCTTTAACTGTCGGATATATTTCAGGCAGTCCAGCGTGTTCCGAGCAAACCGGCTGATGGATTTGGTAATAATCATATCAATCGTACCAGCCATGCAATCTTCGATCATGCGATTAAATTCATCCCGCTTTTTGGTATTGGTACCGGATATCCCATCATCAGCATAAATTCCGGCCAGTTTCCAATCCGGATGATTGTGGATGTAGGTGGTGTAGTGCTCGATTTGTGTTTCATAGCTGGTGGCCTGCTCGTCGCTGTCGGTAGAAACCCGGAAATAAGCAGCTACACGGCATTTTGGCTTTTCTTCAGTATGGCTTCGGTGTAGATAAGTTCGTGCCGGAATGATCGTGACATTCCGCGTCTGTAATTCCATGTATGGATTCCTCACTTTCTATTAAACTGTATGCATATTCGGCTTGCTGGAACGGATCAGTATAGGTCTGCGTTTTTTCTGCAAGGGAGAAGGTGGTGGGGTATAGGGCCGGTGATACCTTTTTAGGTTCCCGGATACGTCCCAACTTTTTGGCCCGGTTGGTGATTTCCTTTTGTGCAGCAGTAAACGTGTCGGCATCAATAATAGCCGGATAATAATCATCACCGATATAGTGCGTCGTTTGCAGAATATGGCGGATGCTACTGTGGAAAACGTGAATTGTTGCTTCTTTCGCAGCCGTAGTCAGTGCAGCTCCGGCAAGATAGGCTTGGAACAGCACTCGTATTTTTTCGGCTTCCTCCACATCCACTATCGCTTTGCCATTTTTAATCCGATACCCAAACGGTGTATGGCTCATAGCTTACACCAGCCTTTCCTGTAGCGTAATGCCGCATTTTAGTTTAAAGCCGATTTTTGCTCGAGAGTAGACCAGAATTTGTTCTACAAATTGCTGGAATATTGCCCCGTCAAAGACCGTTAGCATTTTCGCCTTACAAGTATACTGCAGTAATTTTCTCGTTTCATGTACCGTTTTATTATCATCATTCAAAAAATCTACAAGGGAATCCTTTTGGTGCTGCCATTGTTCAGCTTCCTGCAGCAGTTCGTTATTTCCTTTCTGGTACATTGCAGGCTCTAGATATTTTTTCGCCAGCAGGTACGCCAATGTTTTTTGATGCTCGGCGTTTTCCTCCAGCTTTGTGTCTAAATCTTGAATGACTGTGATGCTGTCATCAGAATGGAGGGTACGCAAACTGGCAAGCAGCGGTTTTAAAACAAAGGCATGACCAAAGATGAGCTTATTCATCATCGTAACAAAGGCATATTCCAGTGTCGTTTCCTTGATGTATTTTAACGAGCATTTTGTGGCATCTGTTAAATGGGTGGCGCAGCACCAAGCTATATAGGAATTGCGACCGCCTTGGATCCGCCGCTTGAAGGTAGCACCACATTGATGGCATCGAATGACACCAGAAAACAGATAACGGTTCTGGTACTTTTTATTCTGCGGCAGCGCACCTTTTTCTTTGCCACGTTGCCGAATGACTTGCTGGACCACTTCAAATATGTCCTTGGTAATAATAGCTTCGTGGTGGTGTTCCACCCGATATTTATCTTTCTCGCCATGGTTATGATGGCGAGTGAAATGCGAATCAGTATACGTTTTCTGGAAAATAGCATCTCCAGTGTAATTCTCGTTTTTCAATATGCCACGAACGGTTGTCGCAGTCCAATGGGTACCGCGTTTAGCCGGGATTCCCCTTGCATTTAATTCCTTGGCAATGGCATCCGTACCGATACCGGCGAGCGTTTGATTAAACATGGCTTTTACAATTGTAGCCTGCTCCGGCTGCAGTACCAGTTTTCCCTCTATTACATCATATCCATATGGGGCGTAAGCAAGTTTAAAGGTGCCATTCTGGAAACGGCGCTGTATGGACCAGGTGCTGTTTTCGGCAATCGATACCGATTCATTTTCTGCCAAGCCGCTCAGAATCGATAGCATGAGCTCACTTTCCATTGAACCGGTATTTAGGTTTTCCTTTTCAAAGTAAATATAAACGGTAAGCCCCAGTAATTTACGGACCAGTTCCAGACAATCGGTAGTATTGCGGGCAAACCGGCTGATAGACTTTGTCACAATGAAGTCTATTTTTTTATGCTCGCAATCATCTATCAGGTGGAGTAGGGCTGGGCGCTTTTCTTTTTTCGTGCCGGTAATACCTTCATCATAATAAATACCGGCAAACTCCCAGTCCGGATTGGCCGTAATGTAGGCTTCATAGTGTTTTCGTTGTGTGGCAAGGCTGACTAATTGCTCCTCGCTATCAGTGGATACCCGGCAATAGGCTGCTACCCGCAGCTTATGTTTTGGTGTAGGAAATACAAGCGGGCCTCCGATTTTTGTCACTGTTTTCATGGATTTTCACCTCCTTGTAGTGTGACATAGTACCTCTATATGCCGGATATATCAAGGAATAGAGGGCAATATGGCCGCTAATACCGGTGAAAATGTTTTTCGGTTTACTGCCGTTATTTTGGCAAATTCATCAGCAGAAAGCAGCCCTTTATGGAATAGGGACTGCAGTATGTGTTGGGCACGGACATAATCGACTTCGTGCTGCAGTTGTTCCTGTGATATTGGCTTCGATTCAGCTTGTATCTCGCCTGCTTCGAGTGTATGGCCGTCGTTCATGATAAATCATCTCCTTACAAATAGGCCATGAAATAGGGGAAAGTAAACCTATTTTGTTAGCCCTTATATCTGTAGTCGATGAAATAAGCTGCTATTCGAACCCAAAACATAAAAAAAGGACCTGCCAGAGTGATGAGACTCCAGCAGGCCAATAGATATATTCTTCTGTTATTTCCGCAGCTGCTTCAATGCTTCCTGCAGCCGATCCGGTATGGGAAGTCCCATCCGTGCGGCATTTTCTACAATGGAAAGTCCCTCGTTGGATAAGTAGAATAAGATGGTGGCAGTCCGTAACGCACTGCCGGAGCCGAGCATCGTTGCATCCAGCGTATGGGCCACACCGACGAGTACAAAAAGAAGCACCTTCCGGCAGATGCCCATAAAGCCGATCTCGCTGGATAGCTGCCGTTCCCGGCAGGCGCATAACACACCGGTAATATAGTCCAGGCAGACAAACGTCAGCAGGGCATAGAGCAGATTGTCAAAGCCGACGATAAACCAGCCCAGCCAGGCACCGACAGCCGCGCATCCGATTCGTATTTCATTCCACGTCATTCTCATCACCCCGCCAAGGTAGCCTTGATTTCAAGATACTGGTCCCCGTATTTTACATTATCGATAAACTGGATATTGTATTTCTGATTGCGGAATTTAATGTTCCATTTTTCCGAGATATCCGAGCGGTACCGGATGACGAACGACACATCCTTTTCCAGATGAACGGCAGCAGCAAAGAAATACTGCCCGCCATGGATATTGGTCACCTTGGCCCAGGTACTGCCCTTGCTGACCAGCGTGGTATCATACCCGCCCTGCCCATCAGAGACATTCTCCTCCACCATAAACTCAATCCGCTGCTTCATTTCCCCGATATCCATCAGAACACCTCATTCCGGTAAGAAAACAGCATGGCCCGCATGAGCTTGATCATGGCATCGAAGTCCGCCGTATCCCGATTTTCGTACAGATAGGCCACGCCATACAGGATGGCTGTCTTGATGTCCTCCGGCAGCGTCGTGTAGTCGCTTAACGGATGGCGCAGTACATTTTCCACCGTTGTCGTGGAGGACTGGATCAGACTGTCGATCAAAGCATCCTCCACATCATTATCAATGCGGAGATATAATTTAGCTTCGTCCCGTGTTACTGCCATGCTGCCACCCTCCTTCTGTTATTTGCTGGCCTGCTTGAGTGTCTTGATGGCTTCCGGCAGAACGATCTTGGCGTCGACACGCTGGGAGCCGAGAAAACCGACCTGACCGGTAACGGCATATAATTCGTTCAGACGTTTAAAGGTGCGGCCCTGCCTATCGGCAATCCAGTAGTAGGAGAAATCACCGAACAGCACCGTCTTGGCATCGGCTGCCATCTGCGGCATATACCGACTGGTGACGACAGGGCAGTTCAAGATCTTATCCGGCACATCGGCACTGACGGAAGGCTGCCAGATATACTGGCCCTGCGTATCCTTCAGCTTCCGGATGGCCTTGACGGTGCTTTCATGCAGCAGCAATGTAGCCGACTTGCGGTACGGTTCACGGAGCGAATAGTACAACTCGATCAAATCGTCGAAGGTAATCGCTGTAGCAGAAACGGCAGTCGAGCCATCTGAAGCACCGGCAGTATCGACGAGGATGCCGGACGGACGATCCGTTCCGGTGCCGGTGAGGAAGGCTTCTTCTTCGGCATTGCCCAGCCTGCGGGCGAACTCCTGCGCCATATATCCTTCCAGATCGAAAGCAGAATCGTTCAACAATTCTTCGGATACCTTGACGAGCGTACCCAGTTTATGCGCCCCGATGGACACCTGACCGAAGGTGGTGTTGCTTTCGGTGTAGGCGGCTTCTTCATCCGTCCATGCGGCAGTCCCCTCGCTGGCAACGACCGGAATCTTATGATCGCCGCTGGCGGTCTGAATCACATGGGACAGGGAGCGCAGCACATTTGTCTCAGCCAGCATCTGGATCAGCGTCCGTTCGAATTCGTCCGGTACGAGGTAGCCGCCCTGGGGATCGGCCCCTTCTTTTAAGGTGTTGCGGATTTCCGGACGGGACTTGCCGCGCATACTGTCCCAAAAGGCGGGCGCATAGGCATCGCTGAACCTGCCATGCTTAGTTGTATCTTGCTTAGTAGGCTTATTGACGATAGCACTCGATGTCGGCTTGCTTAATTCAAGATCGATAGCAACCTGCGTCTTCAGCCTGTCGATTTCCTTGCCCAGTGCCATGACATCGGCTTCCATCTTGTCATAGGTGGCGGCATCTTCGGTGGAAAGCGTATCACCGGCTGTCTGTTTTTCATCCAGGAAGGCCTTGGCCTGCTCCCAGATATTGGCGCGTTTTTCCTGCAGTTCTAATAATTTACTCATATTGGTACCTCCATTTAATGTGTTAAGAGCGACAGCCGCTGCTGCAGCGACGCTACGGATATATGTGATTCTGTTTTTATCCTTGATTTCTTGGCAATGGCCTTGTTCAACAGTGCATTAGTGACCTGCCTCCTAGAAAAGGAATAACTTCCCATACTGGCAGCATCATGCATCTGTGTATGGGTATCGTCCGTCAGTACGGTATCGGCAAAGCCAAGCTCGATTGCTTTTCCTGCATTCATCCAGGTCTCGGCATCCATCAGATGGGATAGCTGGGTGCGGGAAAGCCCGGTTTTTAATTCATACGCATTGATAATGGATTCCTTGACCTCGGACAGCATGGAGATGACACGTTCCATTTCATCGGTATCGCCCATGGCGATCGTGAACGGATTGTGGATCATCATTAACGCAGTCGGTGCCATATTGACACTCGTTCCTGCCATGGCAATCACAGAGGCAGCCGAAGCCGCGATTCCGTCGATATTGACATGGACCTGACCGGCATAATCCATCAGCATGGCATAGATCTGGCTGGCCGCTACGCAGTCGCCGCCGGGCGAGTTCAGCCACAACGTGACATTACCCTTCCCGGATGCCAGTTCGTTTTTAAACAGTTTCGGTGTTATCTCGTCGTCAAACCAGCTTTCCTCGGCAATGGTGCCGTCAATGGTAAGAATGCGTCCGGTATCGTCATCGGTATTCCAGTTCCAGAATTTCTTCATGGGTTTTCCCCCTCGCTTTCGGTATAAAATTTTCCTGCCTGGTCCAGCGGCAGCATATTGCCGTTGACCAGATACGTATCGCCGCCCTGTTCGGCAGGGATGCGGTTCATATCCTCAAGCTCCCGGATGTCGTTGGCGGAGAGCCAGCCGCTCTGTCTGCCAATCGCATACCCATTCATGCGACTTTGGTAGTCACCGCGCAGCAGGCCGTCCACATTAAACTTCGTAAAGATTTGTGCGCGTTCCGACGGCAGTACCAGTTGCTGGTTCATGGCCTGCTCCCAGCGGACGCACCAGGGATTCAAGGTATATTTAACAAATTCCAGCGACTGCTGCTCGATATTGGAGAAGGTGGATTTCTCCAAATCCCCGACCATATGCGGCGGCACCCGGAAGATACGGGCGATTTCGTCGATCTGAAACTTCCGCGTTTCCAGAAACTGCGCCTGATCCGGCGGAATGGATAGCTGCTGGAAGGTCATGTAGAGTAGGCAAGTGCCGCCGTGCATTGTTTCCAATGTCGGTTTGCACAAGCCTCTCCCCAAACCGTGCTTACACCTCTCGATGTACACGGCTTTCCATTTACACTATGACGAATGATGGATTTTCTTATGGCATTCTTTACAAACAACAAGTGTTTTCCGCTTTCTTGCAATCATCGCCATTTCCCATTGCTCCTTACCTTTGAGGTTTTTCATCTTGTTGATGTGATGAATTTCAAAAGCAATGCCATCACCTTCCGCACCGCATAATTCACATTTACAAGCCTTCAACCTGGCTTCAAGAGAATTTCTTGTGTTGAAATGGATATGGTTCTTCACCGTATCAATGCTTGGTTCGTCAAAGACAGTTCCTCGTTTGAAGTCCGAGAATTTCACAATCATCATGCGCTTTTTCTCTTTCTTCGTTTTATAAGGAATGCCCCACGACTTTCCGCACTTGAATATCCTCTTTATGCCTGATATTCTGGTTTTATGCTTCTTAGCAAGTGTTTTCAGACAGCTGTATTCCATCAGATAAACGAAATACGTCAGCTTTGAGAAATTACTGGCTATGCAGTAATAATTACAGATTCCACGAGTCTGCGAGTTATAGGTATCTACAATTTCAAGGTCAGTAAGACCCGCCATTGAGTTTCTTTGCCATGGGATGAGTTTGCCGGCCTTACCTTGAATGACAATCTCACGGTCGTACATGAACTTCTCAATCCGCTCCATGGGAATAAGCAATTCCACAGAGTTATTAAGCGTCCGCTGTAAAACCCCATTGGTTTTCCTTTTGGATTCCTGACATCTGCGCACGTTGATGTCATATCCGAGAAAATGAGCATTGCCGGAACTGTGCGTGATTTTTGTTTTCTCGTCAGACAATTCCAGTTTTAATCTTGTTGCCACAAACAACGTAAGCTCCTGCTTTATACGCTCCGCATCCTCACGGCTTCCGCTGACACCGATAATAAAATCATCAGCATAGCGTACATAGGCGATTTTCTTGTCGGAAGCGTCCTTGTATGGCAATCTGCGCTTTTCCACTTCAAGCTTATGAATCTGTTTTAACAGTTCTTTCTTTTCCGCTTCATCAACGCATTCGCCGTAACGCTTTTGCAATTTGACAATTCCTCTCACCTTTTTGCCGTATGCAGGTGTATAGGCATAATCAGCAGGCGCATTAAATTCTTTCTGCATGGCTTCTACTTTCTTGTCCAACTCATGCAGATATATATTTGCAAGAATCGGGGAAAGAATGCCGCCCTGCGGAGTTCCGCTGTATGTCTTGTGGTACTCCCAATTTTCCATGTAGCCCGCTTTCAGAAACTTTCCTATCAGATTTATGAACTTGCTGTCCTTAATCTTCTCAGAAAGCAGATTCAGCAGAACCGTGTGGTCAATGTTGTCAAAGCATCCCTTAATGTCTCCCTCGACAAACCATTTCGTACTGCGGAAAGAACGGCTGATTTCTTTCAGCGCTGAGTGACAGCTTCTATTCGGTCTGAATCCGTGCGAATGAGTACTGAAAACAGGCTCATAGATTACTTCAAGTATCTGCCGTATCGCATCCTGTATCAGTTTGTCTCTGAATGACGGAATACCTAATGGACGCATTTTTCCGTTGCGCTTAGGGATGTAGACACGTTTTACCGCTTTTGGCTCATAGGTTTGGTTTTTCAGTTCATCAATAATCTGATTCACATATTCCTTTCCAAAACCGTCAGCCGTATCATTGTCCACACCCTCAGTTCCTGCGCCCTTGTTTGCGTAAAGGTTCTTGTATGCGGTCATGTAAATATCCTCTCGCAAAAGATACCTATAGAGCCGCGTGTAGATACCGTCTGAATGCTCTTCAGAATTTCTGTACATTCGTTCTAAAATTTCAGATGTTGGTTTCATTGAGGTTTCTCCTCCCTTTCACCTTTCCTTTTAGAGTTGCATAAGCTGCGTTCCTTCGCCATGTAAGAGCTATTAACTCTCTCGGACTACTACGAACGCTCCGTACCCATGGGCGGTATTCAAGTCCTATAGACTATAGCCTTTCGGCATCCGCCTTTAGGGTATCCCCAGTTAGCGTCATTGCTTGGTATGCTCGAATTATCGGTTCCGCTTTAGACTCTTTAACACAGGTTCTCCTGCTCGTGCCGTGACATTCGCAATCATGCCGCCTTTGAAGGATGTAAAGACAGTCAGTCACGGAATGGGTAACAGGCTAATTTCCCAATTCCCCTCGGAAATGGACACTCAAGTCTCACGTTCAGTAGATACCTTAAACCTCATATCCGATTGTTGTGGCGGTTCAGTCGTACCCTTTAGCCTTTGAGTAACTTACCGCTTTCCTGTCGTGCTATGTTCCCGTATCAGCTTTCACTTTGCGGTAAGACAGGTCAACTCACCCATGATTGTGGGTGGTAGTACCAAACACTACTATCAATGACGCCCATCTGGGCGCACGCCTTCTTCCAGCACAGCTACCTTGTTAGCATTAGAGCTGCCGCCGAAGGCAGAGTTCCAGCTTTCTCTAACACGCTCTGGATCTTTAACCACACCGGGATGCTCCAAGATGCCGCCGGGAGTCGCACCGTTTGCAAAAAACTTAGCTCCGTATTCTTCGCAGGCTATTGCCATGCCGATGGCATTCTTAGCCATTGCAATCGGGCTGTAGCCCACAAGACCGTCAAAGCCAAGGCCGGGAACATGCAGTACGTCGGACGGCTGGAGCCTCACACGACTGCCGTTCATCGTGTGCGCTTCGTCCTGCGATGTTTGGTATTCGTAATAAAGCTCTCCGTTTTCATCACGGTTGACCGTCATACGATTTGGCATCAAAGGATAGAGCGCGACCACTTCAACTTTGCCGTTCCGAATGATCTGCGCGTAGGCGTTTCCCCACAGGAGTAGGTGCGTCATCAATGTTTCCCGGAATACAAAGGATGTCATTTCCGGATTTGGCTCATCGTGAAGCAGGAAGTATAGCGGATGATTTATCGCTTTTTCCTTGCTGCCGCCTTCGCCGTATCGATAGAGGTGTATCGGCAGGCCTGCAATTGCCTCGGACAGAATCCTCACGCAGGAGTAGACCGCCGTCATCTGCATGGCGGAGCGCTCCGTTACAGCCTTGCCGGAGGTCGTCCCGCCGAAGAAGAAGCGGTAGGAGCTTCCGGTTGTTGAATTGGTAGGCTTATCTCTTGAACGAAACAGTCCTGAAAATATGCTCATATTGATCACCTGCCTTTCAGATAAATAAAATGCCTCTGTCGTCATAGACAGAAGCACCGTTGTCATTGCCGCAGCGGATCGCACGGTCAAGCGCCATGATGGTGGCGATGGCTCCGTCGATCTTCTCTGTAGATTTTTCCTTGTCAGCCTTGATATTTCCGGCTGGGTCAGTACGGATGAAGATGTTATCCATATTCCAGCGGAGAACAGGATGACCGCCGTGGGCGAGCTTTTGCTCAAGTGTCAGCTTCATGAGCTCCTTTGTGGTCGGGCTCATATCCTTAAAGCCCTGTCCGAAGGGCACGACAGTAAAGCCCATGTTCTCCAAGTTCTGAACCATCTGGACTGCTCCCCAGCGATCGAAAGCTATCTCGCGAATATTGAAGCGCTCGCCGAGGCGTTCGATGAATTTCTCGATATAACCATAGTGGATGACGTTGCCTTCGGTAGTCTGCAGCACGCCTTCCTTCTCCCAAGTATCGTAGGGCACATGATCGCGTCTCACGCGAAGATCCAGCGTATCCTCTGGCACCCAGAAGTACGGGAGGATCACATACTTGTCGTCTTCATCCCGTGGCGGGAATACCAGCACAAAAGATGTAATATCCGTAGTGGAGGACAGGTCAAGACCGCCATAGCAGACACGTCCTTCGAGGTCATCCTCATTGACCGGAAAGGCGCAGGCGTCCCATTTATCCATTGGCATCCAGCGTACAGCCTGCTTTACCCATTGATTAAGGCGCAACTGCCTGAAGGAATTTTCTTCACCGGGGTTTTGCTTTGCCGATTCGCAGGCCGCTTCTACCTTGTCAATGCCGACCGTGATACCGAGAGAGGGATTTGCCTTTTTCCACACCTCCGGATCAGTCCAGTCCTCATCAGGTTCCGCGCCGTAAATGACCGGATAAAAGGTTGGATCGACCTTCCTGCCGTCGAGGATGTCCTGCGCTTTCTGGTGGACTTCATAGCAGATGGTGTTTGTATCATTTCCGGCTGTGGTAATCAGGAAATACAGCGGCTGCATTCTGGCATCGCCGGAGCCCTTTGTCATTACATCAAAGAGTTTCCGGTTCGGTTGGGTGTGCAGCTCATCGAATACCACACCGTGGATGTTAAAGCCGTGCTTACTGTAGGCCTCAGCGGAGAGCACCTGATAGAAGCTGTTGGTAGGCTCATAGATGATCCGTTTCTGGGAGGCCAGTATTTTGACGCGCCGATTAAGCGCCGGGCACATCCTTACCATATCC
>ULOZ01004645.1_pt1 | contig 16630 bp, 19 predicted proteins | sample 1953031 | NCBI WGS metagenome assembly ULOZ01 (sample SAMEA4835616, study PRJEB28245) | human gut metagenome | biome: gut microbiome; material: fecal sample | place: Denmark | collected 2008
CTAAAATACATTTTTTCATCTCTTTGTACTCCTTTCATTTTTGCCAAATTTATATATAGATATCTTTTACACGCTTTGTAACCTCATCTGTCTCTTATTATACATACAAAAAACCGCAATAACAAACATCACTATCAGAACAGGAATCTGCAATGCAATGTCTGATAAATGATATGTTCGCTGTATCGATATCTTTCTTATCTTGATACTCTCTTTTCCAGCTCATGTATGTATGATAACAAATGCTCTTTTCTCTGTGAAACCGTGTCTAGACCAAACAACTCTGATAACCTTACTGCCACGCTCAAGTCCGAATTAATAAAAATATTCCATCCTATTTTCAGCCCGCAAAGAATAAACACCACACCTATAACTTTTATTTCCAAATAATAAAAATTTATGCAGAACCATACTCCTATCAGTTCAAACAAAACTATCCAAAATATCTTCTTTCTGTTCTGAATCTGTATTTTCTCCAGTTCCTTATACTTTCGAAGATTATACTCTAAAGTATACGCCAAATCATAATCAGGCAGATTTGTATGTGCAATCCTTCCCTCTTCCGTAATAATAGTGGTCCGATTCACTCTATAGTCATGTAACATGACAGCCACACTTACACACAACATAATTCCACCAAGCCAAAGCATGTTTTGATACTTTTTGCAATCTACTTCCTGTATACATATGCCCTTTTTCAAGCTGCTAAGTGAAAAATCCGGCACCTGTTCATACCATTCCATAGAAACATCTTTTTCTGGCAACACTTTACCAATTAAATCAACCTTTCCCTCTAACTGTTCTTCCAGATTCTTATCGTATACCTTTACTCTCACATAAGTATTATCCATGTATGGAATATTGTATACATAGTAATCTCCGAAAAATGTCACCTCTACCTCACACTGTCCTGAAGAAACGTCTGAATTGTATTCATCAAGCGGTTTGGACAGATAATCCTTTAATTGGAACTTGACATACTCGCCCGGACGCAAAACTGACTTTTCATAATCCGTGGCATTATCATATTTGAATAATGAAATTCCATTTATCGCAAGTATTATAATACTTATGATTACAAAAATCCCTGCACAAATTGTCCGATAAGATATTGATATGTTTCTTTTCATTGAACATTCCCATAGAATCCTTACTATAAATTTCCATAATGTGAATTAATTATATGATTATGTAATTTTCCCTCACATGCCACCTTAGCACTGGCTTTACTTATTAAAAATGGCCAGTACGTTGCTTTAAATATTTTACCACAATAATTACATTTTGCAGAATATGCTGCAAATTCAAATATATAAAAAATACACCAGTTTTATTGTTCATGTATATTCCTCATAATTATCCTTTGATTGTAATGATATCAAACATAAAATTTGATGCCATTACTTTTGTGCATCACCACACAATTACTAATCAACCAAAAATTCTATAAATAGCTGTACCTACTCCATATCCTATATTGTATAGCATAAGTCCAATTATCCCTATAATTAATATATTTCCATAAGTTTTATTCTTTTCATCAGATAAACTCCTTCCGTTCCTCATACCATTTTACTATTATCAAAATTTTCTTTATGAATAGACCTATTAACGACATCTAACATAATTGTTGTCGCTGCCACCATAATATATGCCCCATTTGCCTTGTACTGTGCTATTGACTCATAAATATAAAACATCGTAGATAAGGCTAAAAAAATATAATAAAAAATAATACACATTTTTATTATTTTAGATTCTATTGTTTTATCAAAAATGCTTTTTCCATCTTTGTAATTTTCAAAACTTATAAATATCATTAATATAGAAAAACACGTGCATAATATAATTCTCAATGCCATATTATTCTGATTGGCTACTCCCATAATCATTGTTAGTATAGTCGTAGCTAAAACAATAACAAAATATAATAAAGCAACCCCTACATTTATTTTATATATTCTACTCACTTTCATATTCACATATCCTCCATAATATAATTTGATAGCCTACAGAGACGTTAATAAAGCTTTCTCCTGCTTTATTATCCATTTATACCTAAATGCTATAATAAAATAATTAAAGCAGGAGTCAAAAACTTTGAACCTTTAATTATTACTACTAACGCTCTTATTATTTTGCGTTCCAGCCATCAACTACAGTTGCAACACCTGAAATAGCGGTTCCACCACCTGCAAGTTTTCCACCAAGCCCAGGATATACAATTACCCCAGCAACACCAGAAACTACCATGATGCTACCGCCAACAATATACCACCAATTTTTTCCACCTTCAATTAATAGTAATTCTTCTTGCATTAATTTTTCCATTTTCTCCTTTGAAAACAACCACTTTACATTTTAAACTATTTCATTATTTCTTACAATTTCCAATCATTGCAATTCCACCGCCTAACATTGTTCCTGCTGCTATCCAACCACCGCCTGGTGCAAGTGCTACAATAGGTGATCCTGCAATTAATAGAGTTCCTCCCATTGCATATCCAAATTCTCTCCAACCTCCACCTTCAATTAATTCCATCTCATTATAGCTAATTTCACTAAAATTACTATTTAAAACAATTTCCATTTTTTATATCCTTTCACTTTTTATTTTTCCTACGCGCGCTTACAGGATTTATATATAAACCGGAAATCCCGGAATATACCTTATTTATCTTACTAATCTACTAAATTTATCTTACTCAGGACAAAATGCAGCACACTGTCATCATCAACAACAATTTTTGCCTGTGCAGCCATTCCACTTTTCAGATTTCCTTTTTCTCCATCCTTATTCTTTATCTCCATATTTTTACATTCTACTTTTACAACGTAATATGCATTCCCAGTATTCTGGTCTACAGTCACATCTTTTGCAATTTCTTTTACTGTTCCTGTAAAATATCCATATTCACTTGACGGATATGAAGCCATCTCAAATTTTACTTCTTGATCCGGTTTTATTTTTGCTATGTCAGAATTTTCCACATACACCTGTGCAAAATAACCTGACTGCTCCTTTGGATATATCTGTCCTATGGAATCTCCTTCCTGTATATATGTTCCATTTGAGATTTCCTTATTTGTGTAAAAATATCCTGATGATCCTGCCTTTATGGTACAGTTATTATTTTTTATATCATAATCTTTTAAATAAGCCTCATACTCCTGCTTCTTATCCTCATAAGTAAGAATTTCAGCCGACACATTTCCTTTTTCCGTAAGAATCTTTATATCTGACTCATCTGTATTATTAGAATTTTCTGTCTGCTTCTTTTGAAGTTCTACAGAGGATATATTAGATTTAAGGCTTTCTATCTGTTCATTTGCAGTTTCTATCTGCTGTTCTATTGTTGAAATCTCATTAGACTCAAGATTGGACAATGCCTGATTTTTTTCTGTATCCACCTCTGCCAGTTGTGATGAATCCATTGTGGTTTCATCCTTTTTATTGTCATATTGAAGTGCTGTATAATCATATGATGAAATATAACTTTTTACTATTGAATAGTAATATGTATCGTTTTGGTCGAATGTGTTATTACGCGATATGATACATTGCTTTACATTGTTAAGTTTATTAATTTTTTCATTATACTTATCAATAGAATCATTGATAACTGTAATATTTTCATCGTATACCTCCCCAGTTTTATTCTTTTCCTTTCCTGCATCAATTGAAGTATTTAATAATTCTTTCCTGTCTTTAAATTCTGAATAATACTGGTTATCAGACATTGCATCAAATTCAGAATTATCTCCGTCAAGACTCTTCTGATATGCATTTAGTATGTCAAGACGCTGCTGTACACTATCAAGTTTACTCTTATAATCTTCGATAGTACTTCCAAGGTTTTCAATATCTATCTCATACAGTTCGTCCCCCTCACTCACATACTGTCCGTCCTTTACCGACATTTTAGTTATCTTTCCTGTAACTGCACAGCTTACTGCCGTACTGTCATCGTCACCTCTAAAGACACTATCAGCTTTTACTACTATATCCATCCTGAAAAGATACATCCAGATCAGGGCTATTGCCAGAATTGCACATATTATATATATGGTGTACGGCACAAATCTGTTTGGCTTAGAATCATATACTTCCGTACTGTCACTTATATCCTTTAAATCCACAATTATAGGTTTCATAATTTTCCTCTTTTCATAATCGAAGTTATGCGGTTGCTTTAACATCCACAGTATCAAGCGACTGTTGTTTAACAAGCTGCGCATATTTTCCACCCAGTGCTGTCAATGATGCATGATCACCGCTTTCTATAATCTTTCCATCTTCCAGCACATATATCTTATCGCAATTTTTTATAGTGCTGAGTCTGTGTGCTATAAAGATAGTTGTAACATCTTTTGAAAATTCACTTATTGTCTTATCAAGTGCTCTTTCAGTTATTGCATCAAGATTACTCGTAGCCTCATCCAATATCAATATATCCGGTTTTTTAAGCATGGCTCTTGCTATAGCCAGCCTTTGCCTTTGACCGCCTGACAGGTTTGCTCCGTTTTCCTCCAGTCTTGTCTCATATCTGAGTGGCAGTTTATTAATAAATTCATGTGCCTGCGCCTTTTTTGATGCATCGATGATGTCATCCATCGTTGCATCATCCAGTCCCAGTGTAAGATTTTCAAATATTGAACCACTAAACAAAAATGTTTCCTGTGGTATATATGCGATTTTGTCTCTAAGTGTCTCTATCTGTATATCTTCTATATTATTATCATTTATCAGAATATTACCTGACTCTGCCTGATATAAGTGCAAAAGCAGTTTCGATAATGTTGTTTTTCCTGAACCGCTTTCTCCAACAAAGGCAATTTTTTCGCCCTTTTTTATTGTAAAATCTATATCCTCAAGTACCCTCTGCCTTGTTCCGTATCTGAAATTCACATGTTCGAATTTTATATCCCCGGCAAGACTTTCGGGTGCCATTTTTCTTTGTTCATTTTCCTGCTTTTCAGCTTCAAGATCGAGTATTTCCCCCAGTCTGTCTGCCGCTACAACCGCAGTCTGCATCTGTGGCTGCAGATCCACCAGATTTTTTACAGGATCAAGGAAATATGCCAGCAGTGAATTAAATGTAATAAGTGCACCTATTGTCATGTCTCCGTTTATAACACTGACACCGCCTGCCCACAGGATAACTACACCACCTATGAGTTCTACGAAAGTTTTCAGTGACACTTGTATATTGTTAGCCCATGTGAGATTGAATACACTTCTTAACAGTTTTACAAATTTTACTTCTGTTTCCCTGTTTACTTTTCTCTCCGCATTATAAGCCTTTACAGTCTGTATTCCATTAAGAGACTCGACCATATAAGACGTAAGCTGGGCATTATCTTCCATTTCTTTTCGATTAAGTTTTTCATACCATTTATTAAATCCAAGTACGATTACTGCATACAGTACGATCATTATGATCGTAATAAAAAATAATTTTGAATTTTGTATGTATAAAATGATTGCTCCGGCAACTGCCATAAGAGTATCTATCATAATGGTAAGTGTTGCGCCTGATATGGCATCTCTTACCTTTCCTGCATCATTAAATCGTGAAATTATCTCTCCGACCTTCCTTGTTCCGAAAAAGTTCATCGGAAGTTCCATTACATGCCTGTAATATCCCAATAATAACGCAATATCCAGTTTCTGACTAAGATACAAAAGTAAATGTGACCTGAATGCATTAAGGATTACCCTGAAAAGATTGAGAAGTATCACTCCTATTGATAAAGTCATGAGCGTTTTCTTTAATCCATCCGGAAGAACACTGTCTATTAACATCTGAAAATAGAATGCTGCCAATATTCCAAGCACGGTATATATAAGAGATGCTAAAAAGATCTGAAATATAAGTTTCTTCTGTGGCATGAGCAGATGAAAAAATCTGGAGAAAATTCCTTTTGTCTCATCCTTTTTCTCAAATGTCTCATTCTTAACAAGAAGGATAAGGATACCGCTCCACTGATATTTCGGAGGTTTTCCCTCATCATGCACTTCTCCAAAAAACTCCTCCGGGGTAAGTTTTACAATACCTTCTCCCGGATCTGCAATCACAACCGTATTTTTCGTTATTTTATGAATAACAACATAATGCAGTAATGCTCCATCTACGATAACATGTGCTATACATGGTAATGGAAACTCCGAGAAAAATGCTTCTTTATCTCCCTTTACTCCTTTGGCGCTAAATCCAAGCTGCTCGGCTGCTTTTATAACACCGTATGCATTTGTTCCCTGCTTATCTGTTCCTGCAACTTCACGGATTTTACTTATCCCTATTTTATATCCGTTCTGTCTGCAGATTGTTGCAAGACATGCAGCTCCACAGTCGGTTATATCGTGCTGTTTTATACAATAGTATTTCATCATTTATTGTTCCTTTTCGCTATCGCTACTTTCAATATAAATGCCAGAAATATGTTCTGGCATTTATATCAATATCACTTACTTAATCTTTTTTATCAGATTTAGAACCCAATGCTATTCCCAAGGCACAGCCAAATGAAGTTCCAATTGGCAACATCACTATATTGTTTGTTGCAACACTAATTGCTACACCAATTGCCGTTCCTACTGCAACACCCATTGGAAGCCCAACTTTTTTATTCATAGCATTGTTCCTTTCTATTTTTTTCTATTTTTTCTACTAACTCCAGTGGCTATGCCGCCTGCAAAACCAGCTGCAACAAGCGTCCAAAATATAGCATCATCTACACCAAATATTCCACCTTCTACATCATATAATTCTTGCATACTTAATCTTTTAAAGTTGTCCATTTTTGTTTCCTTTCTTTAACCAGCAAAATATCCTACAATATGTCCTAATAACCATCCTCCTGCTAGAGCTCCTGTATAAATGAGTATCGGTGCTATTCCTCCATCTACCATCAGTTCATCTTCCTTCGTCATGACGCAAAATTTTTCGTTTACTTCCATTTTAATTCTCCTTATAATAATTTTTCTTTAGACATTTTATAAATGCCTTACCCCATTGATTTCACATGGTTTTTGTGATTAATTTATGGCTACTAAATACCATTAGATTTCTTTTAACGACATTTATCATTACCTAAATAATTTATATAGGCATAGGTCTAAAAATGTCTATAGCCTTTTTTATAAAATCCAAATAGTTTTTCACGTATTTCTCAATTGAATAGTTTCTTTTTCCACCATCAATCGCACATAACTCTTCACAATTCAAATTTTCAAATTGTAATGCTAATTCCATGATTTTTCTCCCTTCATATAATTCCTATTTTCTCTTTCTGCGCATTGTTGAGAATATATATAAAGCAATTGCTTGCTTCATACCATAATTATCTTGCGGTACAGCAGTACTACACATTCTATACCGACTGTGTTTTATAAATCCAATTTTTGATTTTGTCAATAAGATATTTTACTGGACTTATTAATGATCCTATTACGAAACCGCCATCAACCTGCATAAACATAGTGTTGTTCATGGTTACTAATATTTCTGTTGTATTCATCATCTATTCCCCTTACGAATTCATCTGAAATTTTTGCCTATAAATTTTTCAATTGCATGGCATAAATCCCAAGCAGAAAGTAACATTCCACCTCCATCATGTTTCATCAATTCTCTTTCGTCTAATTCAACAAACATCCCTTGCCTCCTTTCGAAATTAAACCTATCATCATATATTTACCATTTCAATACTTTAATGCTATTTGGTAAGATTTCGGTGCTATTTAGCAATAAATCGTAAAAAATACTTTAATCTTTGATTTATTTTATTTATAATACAAATATAATCTTTATGGAGGCTGCAAGTATGTATTTAATTTACAAACTTTACTTTTCCTTAATTAACAATCTTATAATTGTACTGTTTTTATTTCGCTTCTCAGAAAATAATATGCATACTGTCTTTTCCATAAAAAGAAAAATAATAGTTTTTACACTTGCTTCACTGTACTCTATCGTTCCATTATCAAGATTTGACTTAATTATTTCTAACGTCTTTTTCTTATTGACACTTTATTACCTGTCTGATTTTAACCTTAAACAAAGTATTATAATTCTTATAAAATTTGAGATATTACTCCATATAGCATCTGCTATTATATGCTTTTTACATAGCCTGCTATTTTCTGATGCTCAATTGCTATATGATAATGTGATCTATCAGGATTACAAATCCATTCTTGTGGAAATAATAGCTTACGTTGTTTATTGTCTATATTGCAATCTTTTCAAATCAAATACTATCAAAAACATGTACTTGTTGCTCTTCAATATTACTATTTTAGGCATTTGTTTATTGTTAAGCTACATAACCTTGTACATCTGCTACTCACTTCCAAAATCCTATATGCTTTCAGCTATTTTTGCCATTATTTTCGTACTTATTATCATATGTATTTCACTATATGATAAATTTCTGGCAGTCATTGAAGAAAACACAAATTACCGGTTCAAACTTGAACTTAATAAAATGGAACAGGTATATTCTGCCAAGCTCGACGATAAATTAAAGCAGCTCCATTCTTTAAGACATGATATGAAAAACCATCTGATAGTAATTGATGGTTATGCTTCACAGCACAATGATAAGAAAATTCATGAATATATTCATAATATTTCTGAAGACCTTTCTCTGACAAATGCTGTAGATTCAGGCTCTCATATCGTCTCAGCTCTTATAGCTGAAAAAGAGGACAAGGCAAAGTTACAAAATATCAGATGCGAAATTAATATAAGTACACCCGGTATTAATATTGACGATTTTTCAATTACGACCATAATAGGTAATCTGTTTGATAATGCGATAAAAGCAGCCGCTGAGTGTGAACATGGCTGGATCAGATTCTCCATCACCCAGACCGGCTCATATATGAATATAGTTATTGAAAATTCCTACTCCGGAAATATTATAGAAAACAATGGTGAATTTACATCTACCAAAAATGACAAGGTCTTACCTCATGGAATAGGCATAAAAAATGTCCGTAAAGTCGTTTCCAACCTTAACGGACACATTGATTTTTCTTATGCCAGCGGATATTTTAGCGTAAAGGCAGAGCTCCCTAATTATAGTTAAGTTCCTGCTCCTTATATGCTCTCCTTATCTTGTTCATATGAAGCTCATTTATCTGATCATGATATTTCCTGCTCAAAGGAACCTCCATGCCTCGTCCAAAGCATACCACATCTTTTTTTACTTCTTTAATGTAATTAAAATTGGCTATATACCCCTGATGTGTATACATAAATACATCATTATCCAATCTTTCATATACATTTTTTAAAGGCTCATAACAGCTTATTTCCTCATCAATTTTATGGAATACACACTGATTTCTGCGTTTTTCTATATATATTACATTTTGAAGGTCTATGAGAACATCTTCATATCCGGATTTAATTTTTAGATATCTTTTTTCCGCTTTTTGTGCATTTTTACGATAATCAATCTGAATTCTTGCTTTTTCGATAATGTGCTTTACCTGTGTATATTTTATCGGTTTCATAACATAATCAAGTGCATCAAGTCTGAATGCCTGTATCGCAAATGCATCATAACTCGTCACAAATGAGATACATACCCATGGGTCGATTTTTCTTAATGCATCAGCCATCTCAATACCTGTCATACCAGGCATTTCCACATCAAGAAACAATAAATCATATTCCTTACTCTTAGAAAATAAATTATTCATGAGTTCTTTTGCATTATCATAGAGATCTATGCTCATATTAACATCCATTTCATTTCCGTATTCACTCACAAATTTTTTAAGTTCATTCCGAAAAAATTCTTCATCATCGCATATTGCTGCTCTTATAGTTTCGTATTGCATACAAGCCTCCCAAAAATATAATCCGCTGTACTATAAGCATAGTATAGCGGATTCAACGCTCAATTACAATTTATTATCCGGGTATTGATCATAAAACATACTGTATTGATTGCAGACAAAGCTCATTTAGACTTATTGCCCCTATAGATGGTATAAAATGCATTAATCCGAATAATATTGATGATACAATCACTTTGATTATCAGACTTTTATTGATAGAGCTGAATATAAACCATCTAAAAATCAGTTCTTCTAATATACAAAATATCGAAACCCAAATAAAATCATCCTCAGTAATAAATGCCTTAAAACAGGCGATTATTGAGCAGGAGCATTATTTATAAAGTTGTAAAGTGGTGTAATTAAAAATACTTTACTATTGTTATATCAATATTGTTTCATTTTATTTTTGACACTTTTAGTTTTCTCAACAAATGATCACTAAAGTATTGAATGGTTGTATTTGAGAATTTTTTTACTTATCTCTATTTCTTTTCTGATTTCTCTATAGAGTATTTTAAACTTTGAAATATAACTATTTTCTATGTTATCTAAAAATATATCAAACATAGAGAATAATTCTTCTTTTTCTTTATCTAATGTTATCTCACTAATTATATCTAGTAGAAACTCGTAGTTTTTATCATTTATTTCCAGTAGAATATCATCAACTCTTTTTAAAAGAGAAGCAGAATCTGGGCGGACATTTAAAAATTTCAACTCATATATTAGTTCGTGCAATATAGAAACCCAAATATAAATACGCCAAATTTTTTTATGATTGTAAAAATTCTGAAATAAATCAGCTAATATTTTGATTCTTTTATCACTCCAAATTATCTTTATATCATTAGCCCCCTCTATAAGCATTTTATCTTTCAAAAGCCTTTTGTATAAAAGTGATTCTTTTTCAGGACGAAGAACATTTAATGAGGCTGGTAAAAAATCCAATAAATGTAATCTATTACACTCGCCCAGATTATATTCAAAATCAGATAATTTAGTATATGGATTTAAAAATATAAAACTACATATGGGATAAATCAAATTTTGCCGACATAATTGAATAGTGTCTATGATGTCAGAAACCTGATATGTTTTGTTATATAATCGAAGATCTGATTCTACAAAACTTTCAACTCCTAATAATATACGCACAAGTCCACTTTTTCTTAATAAGCGAAAAAGTAAAACATCTTCTGTATTTTGAGAAGAAAATGTACCAATACGGAAATTAACATCATATTTAATGTTAAGATTATTCTCAATTATTTTTTCTGCCAATTCTCCTATACTTTTTTTCCCGTACACATATATTCTATCATCAAAGCTTAAATCCTTAAAAATTATTTCTTTTATATTAGTTGTAGCAACAATTTCCTGAAGTTCTTCCAAAATCAAACGATTAGATTTACAATCATAAGCTTTACTTGAAGCAATTGTACAAAAAGAACAATGTCTTCTACATCCTCTAGAAAATACAACTTCAGCAAAGCTCTGATTAATATTCTTTGAAATTCGGCGATCTCCATTAGGTATTTTTTCTATAGAAATATGGCTTGCTCCTAAATTTTTCCGAATTACTCCATCTGCTACATAAGCTATCCCTTTACAAGCATTAGATGATTCCATTATACTTGTTATTGTATCATATTCATCTTCTACAATTACCCCTCCACAAGAAGAAAAATATCCCAGAAAAAGTTCATAGTTATTTCTGCAATATTGACCATAGAAAAATATTGTAGAAACAGAAATTGAATTCTGTTTTATAAATAAATATAAATCTGATAATTGTTCCTTTTCATATATCTTTATAAAGTACAAATCATATTTGGTGTTTAGAGCCAGCGGAGTAGCTGGAGAATATAAAAATACATCACTATTACCAAACTTTTTTAGATAAGAACAAATATATGCACTTTCATAGTCTTCTTTAAAATAATTTTTATTCGACTTATAAAAATAGACAACACAACTATTCATAGTACCACTCTCCATTCTGGCAGCATTGACATTGTAATAAAACTAAAGATATTTTGATGTAGCTATGGAAGTTAACCACTTTTGTTATAAGCAAAAATTAAACAATGTAATATTGCTGTTTTCCTTATTAACAGATTTACAAATGTCGAATATCTAAATATTGCAATCCTTATAAAATATAAAAATTCATTCAAAAATAATTATTCTTCTAACATAACAATCAGATTACTTCAAAAATCGTCATACTCTCTATTATGTATTGAATTTAAAATAGATGACTGTTGCTCTAAATAATTTCTTTATTTCTACCTGACCAGATTCCGATTAACAGAAAATCCAACAAGATATCCATATCAACTACCCTAGTGGTTATTTGCAATATCTTCCATCGTGATATTATTCATTCTGAACAAACGTGAAATCTTTTTGGATTGCAATACCATTTCATCGTAGACCTTTAAAAATCCATGATCAAAATATTTACTTTTGATAATACGATACTCATGAATATTCCAGCCACGTTCACACAAATCAATACTTGCTGAAATAAAAGCATAATTATATATTCCAATTTCTTTTCGCAAGCGATTGACATGATATTGATTGTATTCTAACTCTTTTCGATAACGTCCTTCTGCAAAACGATACCAAATAATAGCATTACGTCCGTAATATTGTGTGTATTCTAATTCGTCCATATAAACATCCCGGATAAATTGAAGTGCTTCAGCAAATTGCCTTACATTATCATCTTTCCAAGTATAAGGATACTCATTTTCCCAGTCATAATCCTGTGTTAAATAACCTTCATTTTGTAAATCAGTAACATATGGTGTCTGGTCAAAAACTGCTGCCTTTGTCGTCAAATATATTAGTTCTTGATCAAGACCTATTTTATGTGCAAATTCTAAATTATCGCGTAATAAAGAGGGTGTTGATTGCGGAGTAAACATAATAAAGCCTTTTGAAATATATACAGGATATCTATCAAAAATCTCAATTGATTGATAATTATCACTAATGGTCGCTCGCTTAGAAAAATTATTAAGAGCTCGTTTATTTCCAGCTTCAACTCCAATCAGCAAATTGTACAATCCACTTTTAACCATCAACTCAATCAGCTCAATATCTTCCTTATTATTTTTAAAAGTTTCAGCTCTAAAACAACATGTCCAGAGAATTCTTAAACCTCTTTTTAAAATTTCATTAGCAAATGTAGCAAGTCGCTTCTTGCCCTCTGTTAATGGCATAGCATCTTCAAAACTGCTATCATTAAAACTAAATATTAAAACACCATGTTCCTTATATAGATACTCCATTTCATCTACAATATTAGCAATACTTCTTCCTCTCCAACAATGTTCTGTACCATAAACAGCATACATACTAGGTACATTGCAAAAATGACAGTGTCCATGACACCCTCTTGACCCCATGAGATTTACCATTTTAAACGGATCATTTTTAAACCAATCCTCTTCCATATAATCTCTCGCTGGGAATGGAATAGCATCTAAATCCATAATAAAATTTTTTTTAGGAATCGTTTTCAACGTTCCATTCTCACAACGGTAAACCACCCCATCTAAAGCATCAATACTTTGATGATTAATAACCTTATCCACAAAATCAACAATAATATTTTCAGATTCACCAAGGAACACACAGTCAACTTCTTGTATCTTACGCATGATATTTTCTGCATTAGTAGATGCAAAAATTCCACCAATGCAAAGATACACTTCTGGCAACTTCTCTTTAAGTAAAGATGCTCCTGCATACAATGGCTCTAAACCCGTATACTTGTGAGAAAGAGATATTCCAACAATATCAGGATTAAATCCAATCACCTGTTGAAAGAAATCGTTATAATTGTCTTCTGGAAACTTATAAAAAATCCTAACTTCATGATTTGTTTCCTTCCTCAATACAGCTGTTAGATATTCCACTCCCAATTCTTCTACAAATCGTGAGTGCCACATAATTGAAACAAATGCTACCTTCGCCATAATAATACCTCCCTATGTAAATTTATTTATTACCTTAATCTAATTTTTTGTACATAATATGCACAAACCAAATGGTAAATAATGATAATACACCAGATATTGTCCACGCAAACAGTATAGAAAAGCTATCCGCTAGAAAACCAAATAATACAGATGCACTAATTTTACCGATTGCATTGAACAAAGATGAGAACGATATCATCGTCGTCCGTGTCTGGTCATCTATATAATCATTTAAAAGCCCCCTTTGAATGGAACAAATCATTGTCCAAACAATTTCTTGTATACAAATCAGAACTATAACCACCATTACTCCATTTTTAATATTCATAAACAAAATACTAAGTCCAAAAATCAAAAAAGTAACCATTAATATTTTTTTTCGTTTAATGTACTTCCCAATAATCTCTAGAATTTGATTGCCTATGATAATAGATACTTGAATAAAAACCCATATAACCGATAAATACATATATGAAAAACCAGAATCAATCTGTTTTAAATACACAGACCAAAAAATCATAAGTGGTGAGGAAATAAATCCCATTAAAGTCACAAAAATGTATAGATAAGTTATTCTTTGATTTTTTACGATCAAACTTCCACCTATCTTTATGTATTTTATAGATGTTTTATATAATGATAAAATAGAAGATTTCGGTTGTATCTCTTTCTTATCTTCTACAAACTTTAGAACCATGATTATAAAGCATACTGAAGATATACAGGGAATTAACCAAATAAACTTCAAAGAATAGTCCGCTAGCCAAGAACCAATAAAACTACCAACTATCATTATAACACTCTGAATTTTACTTGATGCAGCAAATACTCTATCTAATTCATTCCCCTTTAAAGCTCCGTCATTTACGAACCAAGCCTCAATGGTTCCAGACTCAAGAGCATAACTAAGCCCCCAAAATACCTGTCCCATTACAGTCACTAATATATTAACACTACTTAGGAAACACAACATCGCTAAAAACAATGTAACACCCGCAAAAAGAGATGTTTTTCTTTTTCCAATAGAATCACACATTGCGCCACTAGGAACCTCAAAAACAATAGCTGCAATATTAAATATTGCGCTAATAGCGTTAGCCTCAAACAAAGAAAGTCCCAGTGATAACAAATACAAAGTATAAACTGCACCAATTATACCTGTATGCAAAAAGAAAACCATTTCTAAAAGAATAAATTGGCGAGATTTAGATAGCCTGCTATTTTTTTTCATCGTTATAGTCATTCCTCTCTCTTTCCCGTGTATAAACCTTGCAAATTTTTTTGAGCATATTTTTTTATATGGAACTAAACATAATACAAATCACAAGAAAACAAGTAGACTTCCTAGCATCAATCACAATTCTTACATATATAATACCATTTTTTCCTCACAAATAATTATGACACCAGATTCGCAATTTTATCTTAAAAACTGATTTTAAGAATCCTAAAGAAACTACTAACCTGTTCAAGACTAATTTTATAGACCCTACAAATATGTTTATCTTAAGAGTTACTATTTTGATTCAAACTGGCATACTGCAAATGAAAAAACATTTGATTGAACCATCTCACGTTTTTCTAGGAGTTATGTCTATCTTAAATTGACTCATTATAATTCAAATTTTATTGCAAAAAAGTTTCGTCTTTATCTCAAGGGACCTGTGATTTTTATTTTTTGTATCGGCAGGTACAATGATAATTTCCTGTTTTTCACAATTTCCTTATATTAATATTAATAAACCATTTCCATCGAGAAATTTTAAAAATTTTTATATTTTTCCAATTTGGAAACGATGCTTACTTTTCAAAGTGTAGCACCAATGTTGACCGATCATGATACTTAATATTTTGAAAACTCTTGGCTGATATGATTATATAACTAAAATACTATATTTCTAAAAATAAATCAAATATTTTTTATATAAAATATATTGATTTTATTTCGGAACTGCTGTATACTAATTTCATAAAATTACTTTGAGAAAATTTCAAGACATCATGTTTATTCTGCATAATAAAGACTGAAAAGATTTTTTATTTAAGTTTCAAAAAAATACTATTAGTTGTTGTTTTGAAACGGCTAACATTTATACTTCTACTTGCATTCCAATTAATTGCTGTGAAATATTTAATTATTCAATAATTATGGTTGGAGGTTGTTGTTGATTTTTATAAATATCAAGTGGCAAAAGATGAAATTAATCAGCAATAGCTCCAAAGTATAATATATAAACTTAGGAACTGGTCTATAAACGCCGCTATCATATAATACAAGGGAGGTGAATTATATGTTAAAAAGCAATTTAACCGAAGAGGAGCTTCGCGAAATTGAAGAATCTATCGACATGAACGAGATTGATAAAGAATTAGAAAATGTCAATTTCCAGCATGATCCAAACTAATTCAGTATTTTAAAAATTATAAGCCGGGTCAAAAACGCCCCGGCTTATAATAAAAATGCTGAAGTAAAAATATCTTGGTAAATAACTACTTCGAATCAGCAATCCTTCCCATCGCTATACATGTCATTTAACTTTTTTATATATGCATTTTGGCTTAAAACAACAATCTGCATAAGTGTTACTACAACAAATGTACAGCAAGCCATTACTGCAAACACTCCATAAATTTGCAAATCTTCATACTCTTCCAATTCTGAAAAATCTGAATTGATCCTACTAATATCAATGAACTGATGGTAACTAAATACAAAATTATATAATGTTTACCCTCTTTTATCTTATTGTGCACCGTTTCTTTATCCCAACAGCCA
>ULOZ01016988.1_pt1 | contig 16402 bp, 33 predicted proteins | sample 1953031 | NCBI WGS metagenome assembly ULOZ01 (sample SAMEA4835616, study PRJEB28245) | human gut metagenome | biome: gut microbiome; material: fecal sample | place: Denmark | collected 2008
CTTATATCTGAACTTGGTATCGGACAAACCTGCACTACATTTCACGACGTCGAACGCGCCGCAAACATTGATATAACAGACAATGCAATTATTTTTGTGCGCGGAAAGCGCAGTGTTTTGATAACATTTTATCCCGCGACAACGAAACAGATTAGTGATTTATTTACAGCTAACGGAGAAAAAGCGCCTGCGGCACTTCTTCGCGCGGCTTTAGAAAATTGGAAAAAAATAGAAAAATGGCAAAAAATGGGGAAAATTGGAGCGGTCATTTGACCGTTCCTTTTTCTTGGAAAAGTTCGTTAGTTATTTCACAAATGATTACATTTTGTGAAATTTTTACCGAAATTCGTTAGTTACTTCACAAACTAGCGATTTAGACTATCATAGTCTAAATTGGAAATTTCTGGCCGTTGACTTTCCCGCAAATGTATGGTAGAATTAGGCATACTTGAAAAGGGGGATTTTCCAATGACTACTACCGCCATAAATTACCGTGAACTCTGCGCCTACGTTGCCGCGAACGCTCACCGCCTGCCGCCGATTGTGAATAGTATCCTTATTAGCTGGGGAGAGCTGGAAGCTCCGTCGGCCGATACGCTGGAGCAGGCGCGCATTGAAGCTACCGACGTGCTGATTGAGGAGTTCTGCGAAAAGCTCGGAATCCTCGAAGGCGAAGTTATCCTGCATCCGAACATCTGCTACGGACAGCCGGGCAATGCTCTGTGCTGGAAAATGCGCGGCTGGAATTGAGCGGGATTAACTCCCGCTCCTTTTTTTACAAAAATTTTCGTTTTAGACTATCATAGTCTAAATTGGAAAGAAAATGGATTTGACATTATAGAAAATTTGTGCTATAATAAATATAGAAATTGAGAGAAAGGAATTGATTACCAAATGTATATAAAGGAAATTTATGTTGAAGATGCGAACGCGCCCGAATTTATTCGAGCAATGAATCTGCTAGAGGCTAATATTCCCTGCTTTGTAGAGCATCTAGGCGATAACCTGATAAGGGTTGAGTGTCGCCGTGAAGATGCAGGAGCTGTGGAACGCTCTTTTGCAGAATTTGTCTGAGCTGATGAAGCTCAAACTTTTTCAGAATTTTTAGACTATCATAGTCTAAATTGGAATTTTTTGTGGGTTGACTTACGAAAAATTTTGTGATATTATATAAATACAATAAGAAAAGGAGATTTTGAAAAATGAAACTGGTGAAGAAGGATTCATGCGGAATCGAAATAGATTATACCGAAATGGTTAGGCTTGAGTTGCTTCTGCAAGAGGCAAAAATTCCCTATCGAATAGACTATGTTCTAGGGATGCCTTCTGTGCGATATTACGGCCACGGAGAGAATTTGATTTGTGATGCAATTTGTCATAGCGGCAGTTATGGACATGAAGAAGGGCTTCTCGAAATAATGGGTCTGACTCGCAATGACAATGGCGATTGTGTTGAAGGTTGGCTTACGTCTGAAGAAGTCTTTGATCGTATTTCCGAAGATTGGAACAAAGGGAACTGAAAAGTTCCCGCTCAAAATTTAGACTATCTTAGTCTAAAATTACCAGAATTTCTTATTGACAAGCACGCAATTATATGTTATACTTGGTACAGAAATTGAGTGAAGGAGATACCACAATGAAAGAACTTTCATCTTATACTTGCCCCGCCGAAGGCGATATAGATTGCCCCTATTATAAAAATGGTTATTGCTGTATAGACGGCAATCCCGCTGAAGAGTGTGATGATTATGCTTGGTATAATGACCTGCGGCTCGAAGAGGAAGAAGAAGCTGAGCAGGAAGAAGAAGAGGAACGACTCGCGCAGCTTGAATATGAAAGAAAGCTAGAAAAAATGTTCGGGCGGGGCTTTTAAGTCCCGCTCTTTTGGAATTTCTACAAATTTAGACTAACATAGTCTAAAAATTCTTAGAATTTCTGTTGACAAGTTATATATAATATGATATTATATATTTACAAAACGAAAATAGAAGGAGAAAATAAAATGAAAATTATAATGGGCAATGAACCTAAAAGCTTACCTTTTAACCAGATTGAACTTGGGGAAGTATTTTTATGGGATGATGATATTTTTATAAGGACAGAATCTGTTGAATCTTATTACGGGGATATACTTAACGCCGTTAAATTAAAAAACGGCGAGATGTTAGAAATTGATGGTTCTACGTTTGTTTTTCCACTAAAATATAAATTTGAAACTTGGAGGGTATAAACAATGAAATGTTCTGATTGTGTTTATTACTATGCCGAAGAAAATGACCTATTCACTACTTGCCATTTTACGCCGCGCGGGTCTGATGATATCGCGCCTTGCGAGGCAGAGGATGACCCCACGATAGATGAATATATAGACGAAGACTGGTAAAATATACCAGTCTTTTTATGGAAAATTTAGACTATCTTAGTCTAACTTTTCTCCCAAAATCTATTGACAAACTAAAATTTATGTGTTATACTTGACTTACAAAACCGGAAAGGAATTGATAAAATGAATAAAACAATTGCTGTAATTCTTGGAATTCTCATTGTTGCGCTTTTGTCCGCAATTAGCGCAGGTATTACCTTGGGGCTTATTTGGGCACTATGGTGGGCGCTCACCAAGCTGGGCATTATCGCGTTTGCGTTCAGCGCAAAAACCGCGTTTCTGATGTGGCTTGTTTTGTGGATTGTAAAGCTTATATTTGGCATTGGAAAGGAAACAGCGAAATGAAAACTTTTTATGGATGGGTTGATATCTTCTGGAATGATGAACGTATAAGTAACTTTCCTTTAGGCTTATGCCTTGCTGAAGAAATTCCACAGAAAAAAGAGATAAACGGAAACTGGGATTTATTAGAAGAATATTATAATAAGGATTATACAAAATATCTTTCAGTTAGCAGAAATAAAAAAGGTTTCCGCCGTTTCGGAAAATGGGGAAAAATAAGCGATTGTTATTGCCTTGCAAAAGAAGAAAAACAAAAAGATATTAACATCAAAGTTATTTGGTGGTATTATGAAGCACAAGTATCAATCCAGAAAATTCTTGAATACAAGGACAGCGAAAAAGCAATCAAATACTTAGTAGAGCGCGGCTTAACCGTGTGTCCAATGAGTGGAAAGTAATTTCCACTTTTTGGTTTTTCTGGAATTTTAGACTAAGTTAGTCTAAAACGAAAAGAAAATTCTATTGACAAACTGAAAGTTATATGATATTATATAAACACAGTAAGAAATAAATAAATTTGATAGGAGACTGAGAAAATGATAATTCAGGATTTACGCAAGGGCAATGACGTACAACCTTTCAGCGACTTCTCACGCGGCGTTCTTCTTGTAAAGGAAATTGATCCGAACAATTTCTTTATAAAAACAGATGAAGTCGATGAAGGAAATGCAGTTTATCTTGACAATGGAGAGCTTTTCTTCGTAGGAAATGACACACCTTGTTGTATGGTGCATTATCAGTTTATAATTGAAGATTGAGCGGGCTTCCCGCTCTTTTTAGACAAATTTAGACTAAGTTAGTCTAAATTCCAGAAAAATAATTGTTGACTTTCTGTGATATTGTGATATAATAATAATCGTGAAGGGGAGATAAGTTCCCCCCCACTAATAAGGGCGGCGACCTTAACGCCATTAAGAAAGGAAATACCATGAACGACAAGAAAATGACTGCACGCGAATTCTACACCACCATGATGGAGAAGTACGACCTCACCGACGAGCTGAACGCATATTGCGTGGAAGCTCTCGCAAGTCTCGACCGCCGAAACGATACGCGCAAGAGCAAGGCCGCGGAGAAGTCTGCGACTGAGAACGCGCCTATCCGCGCGGGAATTATCGAAGCGCTGTCGGCTGACGGCTGTGACGGTATGACGGAAACCGAACTCGGCGAAGCTCTTGAAATCACGCACAACAAGGCAGGCGCGATTGCTCGCGGACTTGTGAAGGATGGCCTTATCAGCGTGGAAGAGCGCAAGTTCCCGAAGATGGGCAAGCGCAAGGTTTACTTCGTTGAGAAGTAAACCGAAGAGAAATGGGAGATAATCCCATTTCTTTTTTAGGGGAAAAGTTAGACTAAATTAGTCTAAAACAGAAAGAAAAACTTGTTGACAAACTAAAAATCATATAGTATAATAAGCATAGAAAATAAGAAAGGAACTAATAAAATGTTAGTTAAACTTTATGTGAATTGGGATAATGGCACGATTTTCAATGAAGAGCAAATGCAAGAAACCATAGAAAATGAATACTACCCCGATGCAATAAACGACGATAATTTTAACGATTGGCTTTCTGAAAATTATACTCATGTTGGCTTGTTTTACATGAGTGAAGATGAAAAGGAAGCCATTCGCGCTGACTTTATGGAAGAAATGAGAGAACTTGCATGGCAGAATTTCATTGATAATGGATATGAAGAAGTTTCTATGGAAATTTAAGGAAGGAAATAAAAAATGAAAATTTATTTTGTATATTATTACGCAAATGATTACCATTATGACAATGGAATTATAATTGGAGCTTCTACCGATGAAAAAGAATGCAAGCGCATAGCAGAAGAAAACAAACAGCTTTCGCGGGCACTGGGCTTCAAAAATTCGTCTTATAAAGTTATACCTTATGAGCCAACAGATAAATTCACATATCTTTGAAAGGCAGACTTGCCTTTCTTTTTGAATGTTTTTAGACTAAGATAGTCTAAAATTACAAGCAAAACAACTTGACAAAATCGTATAATTGTGTTATACTTGTTTTACAAAAACGAAAGGAATTATAATTTATGTATAATCACAAGCCCGCACTTTGCTTTGATATGGATGGAACAATAGTTGACTTTTATTCTTTTCCTTGTTGGCTTGATAATTTGCAAATGAAATTAGTCGGCCCTTATCTGTATGCAGACCCTCTTGGAAATATGCGCACACTTGCGCGGCAGTTGAATAAGCTGAAAAAGATGGGATATAAACTTTGTATTGTTTCTTGGGGAAGCAAGCAGGCAAGCGCAGAATATCTTGCACAAATTGAGCAGGCAAAAAAGAAATGGCTTTCTATTCATTTGAAAAGCGTTCACTTTGATGAAATTTGTGTTGTTCCTTATGGGACGCCGAAATCAGCTGTATGCTCATTCTATGATGAAAATGCAATTCTTTTTGATGACGAAGCGCGCAATCGTGAAGAATGGGGAGAAAATTCATTTAGCGAAAAGGAAATGTTAGAAATTTTGAAAATTTTGGGAAAGTCAAATTGACTTTTCCGTTTTGGGTTTTAGACTAAGTTAGTCTAAAATAAGACTTGACATTTTTTTTGATTTATGATATACTTTAGACACAATAAGAAAAGGAGATACTAAAATAATGAAATATTCTGAACGCATAGGAAAAATTGCCGATGATTTGCTTTCTCTTTCGGCTGATTTACACTGCGCACGAAAAAATATTTTAGATGAAGAAGATAGTAAAGAACTTCAATGCATTAGTGATTTATATTTCACTTGGCAATCCGAAATGAGGTATTACCATCAAATTATTGCTGAATGTATTTTTGACGAGGAAGAATAAAACTTCCTCTTTTTTCTTTTTAGACTAATGTAGTCTAAAAGAGGGATTGACACGCGTGCAATTTTGTGTTATAATTCAATTACAAAATTAAGAAAGGGATTGATTTAATGTTTCAAAGTATCTACTTTTATATTCTTTGGGGACTTTTCTTTATTTGTATCGCCCCGATTATGGTCTTAAATTGTAATACTATTATGGGGAAGACTCTTAGTATAATTCTTGCTCTTACGCTTGCCCTTGGAATCTCTTTGGCGTTTTATCATCAAGACGAAGGGCAAGCAGAACGATGGAATGAAGGGATTTGTGAATGTGGCGGCACTTATGAATTTACAGCCGCGGCAAAGTCGGCAATGAGTACAACATATTATTACACTTGTAATGAATGTGGGCATACTGAATCTTTTGAACAAATAATGCGATGACGCCATAAGGCGTCTTTTTAATGTTAGACTACTGTAGTCTAAAACAGATTGAATTACTTGTTGACAAATCGTGCGGTATATGGTATTATATATTTACAAAACGAAAGGGGAAATAAAAATGGCATATGACATAATTTTACAATACGATGATTTAAATGACACATCCACTGAAACTTATGGCTTGTTTGAAGCGAATTTGTGGGATAAAATTGATTCCCGCAGGCAAGAACTCGCGCGGCTTATTCGATTTGACAAGGCGCTTCAGCAAAGACTTCAAAGCAATAAGACAATGACAGAATTTGACTTCGCGTGTTGTGTAAATCTTTTTGAAATACATAGAGACTGGACGCCCGAACAAATTTTTGAAAGAATTTTTGGAGGTAAGTAAAAATGGAAATTCGTAGGAAATTCAATAAGTCCGTAGAATATAGAATGATTAGTCGCGGAGATTGCTTCACTCTTTCTAATGAAATAGATGATATCTATATGAAAATAAGTTCTATTGAAGATAGCGACTATAGAGAATGGAACGCCGTTCGCCTTTGTGATGGGGATGTTACAACATTCAATGAACTCCATGAAGTAATTCCCATTAGCGGGGTATTTGAAATTGACTGACGGAAACGTCAGTCTTTTTACGTTTTTAGACTAACTTAGTCTAAATTTATAGAAAAAACTATTTGACAATTGGCGCGGCTTTTGATATAATACAATTACCAAATGAAAAGGAGACTTGAAAATGACTGTAAAAAATGCTAACGCAATGCGGGCAAAGTTCATAAAGTTCTTTATGGAATATGCGCAGGAAAACGGTGAAGATGTTGGCCTCGAAGCTGCGAATATTTTCAGCTTCCCCGTTGTCGCTGATGACGGTGAAGAAGGAAGCGTGCAGGTTGTTATCAAGATACCGAAGGATATGGACGGGGATGACAGTTATAGCCGCCGTGAAGAGTATGCTATGAATCAGGAAAAGAAAGCGCAAAAGGCCAAAGAGAAGGCCGCCGAAAAGGCGAAGAAAATTGCCAAGGATGAAGCGCGCCGCGAAGCGAAGAAAGCCGAAAAGGCCGAAAAGGGGACTTGAAAAAGTTCCCTTTTTTTATAGATTTTTTTAGACTAAGTTAGTCTAAAAATCGGGGCTTGTGAAAAAACTAACGATTGACTTTCTTGCGCGGTGGTGCTATAATAATACTTGCAAGGGAGCGAAGGCGAACCTTTGACAACTTATGAAAAGGAATTGAAAAAAATGGAAAAGAGACTCGACCGCCGCCGCAAATACTATATGATTCTTGACTGCGAAACTGCTACACTGCCCTGCGCCGCAGACCTGCCTGCCGACGCGAAGCAGAAAGTGGCAATTGCGAAGCCGCTTATTTATGATTTGGGATGGCAGATAATTGACGCGAAGGGCAATGTATATCGCCGCCGCAGTTTTCTAATAAGTGAAATTTTCAGTGTTCCTGCTGTCTTTGATACGGCATATTACGCAAGCAAGCGCCCAATTTATCTTGAGCGGCTAGAGCGTGGGGAAATTGAGTTGATCGACTGGAAACGCGCGGTATCAGTTCTTGAAACAGACCTTGCAGAAGTTGCGGCAGTTGGCGCGTATAATTCAATGTTTGACTTCAAGAAAGCAATTCCCTTTACAGAGCTTTACATAAATAATCTTTATTCCGCGCAGTTTCATTCTTGGCTTGCCCTGCAGGAGCGCATTTGTGAAAACATCGCAAACGGCAGAACATATGAAAGCCGCAAAGAATTTGAAGGCGAAGTTTTCCGTTTTCATGGTATTACTTATCCTTTGTTTGATTTGTGGGGCTTGTCGGCGCGGCACTTGCTCAACAATGACGAATACAAGCAGGCTTGTGTCGATAATGAATGGATAACGGCAAGCGGCAAATATTTCAAGACAAGCGCAGAAACCTCGTTCCGATTCCTTGCAAAAGATTTTGATTTTGATGAAGAACATACCGCACTTTCTGACGCAGAAATAGAAAGTAAAATTTTTACAGAGATTCACAAGCGGACAAAAGGCAAATATGAAATAGGAATTATATATTTTCCCTTCCGTGAGCTTGGAACGGTTGAAGCCTTCTTGAACAAAATGGAAACGTTGTAAAACGTTTCCTTTTTTTGTTCAAATTGTGAATTTTTTCACAAAAATCGCATAGTTAGACTAACTTAGTCTAAAATCAAAAATAAAACTTGACTTTTTAAAAAATTTGTGTTATAATTTATTCAGAAATTAAGAAAAGGAGATTTTAAAAATGAGAGTTCACACTTGTATTTCAATGAAGTATGTTCTTAGTCAGGAAGAAGAGGGAGTGTTAAGGCGGGCCGCGGATATTCTTGATAGTCTGTATGCATACAGTTTGGAAGATGGCAAATGGGAAAAAGACTTCCGCGAAGCAAGAGATAGCCTAGATTTTATTCTTGAAAAAGCCGAATTTGATGGGGAAGTTTCTTATTGGAGAGAAGACGACACCGAGGAAGAGCAAGCTAAGCAAACTAAGCAGGGATAATCCCTGCTTTACAAAGTTAGACTATGATAGTCTAATTATCGTGGCATTATTGAAAAATAACTATTGATTTTTATAGAAAATAGTGATATACTTTACTTACAAAATAAGAAAAGGAGAGTTGAAAAATGACTGTTAAAAATGCGAACATCCTTCGTGCGAAGTTTGTAGAATTTTTTATGAACTATGCGCAGAAAATGGGCGAAGATGTGGGGCTTGAAGGGGCAAGTGTATTTAGTTTCCCTGTCGTGGCTGATGATGGGGAAGAAGGCTGTGTGCAGGTAGTCATAAAAATTCCGAAAGACGAAGATGGAGACGACTGCTACGCACGGCGCGAGGGCTACGCTCTCAAGCTTGCTGAAAAGACAGAAAAGGCGGCCGCAAAAGCCGCAGAGAAAGAAAAGAAAATCGCAAGAGACAAGGCACGCCGTGAGGCAAAAGCCGCCGAGCGCGAAGCGAAGAAGAAGGATGAGGAAGATTGAAAAATCTTCCTTTTTCTTTTTATTTTAGACTAACGTAGTCTAAATTTTTATTTTCAAGTTTTGCCAGAATTTGACAATTCATCCAGAATTTGACATTTCTTACAGAATTTACCAACCTTCCAAATTTTAACAATTCTCCCAAATTTTACCAGTTGCGCATAACTCCGTGGTAAAGCCATATCTACTTGTGCGGCCGCACTTGTAGCGGCACGTGAGAACCGATGCCAAAAAGCTGGAAAAGCTGCAGCTGTAGCAGCTGTCGCGGCTGGAAAAGCTGAACCATAAGCTGGAAAATTTTGGAAATTTGGAAGAAGCTGGGAAAAGCTGGAAAGCCAAAGCGCCTAAAGATTAAGGCCACCGAATTTTTATAGAACAAAAAGCTGAAAATAATTGTGCGGCGCTTCCAAAATTTTCCATATGCGATTTCTGTTTTTATTGTATGACAAATCACAAAATGCTACATTGTAAAAAAAAGCAACTTTTCTGACCATTGAGTTGTGCCGCACAAAGATGACGCGAAATGCGAATCACGGCAACCAACTAGTCTAGCGGCTGGCTCCCAAAATTTTACAACTTTTCCAAAATTTACCACAGCTGGTAAAATTTTCCAAGGTGTATTTGTAAGTCCCGTCTGGAACATTGCCGCACCATTACGACTGATTTTATTCATTCTGAGCCACGAAAAATTTTCGAGAGAAGGTTTGGATTTTAGAAAAGTTTTGACAATACGTGCGCGAACAAGACTATCAATAAGTTGAATTGTGGGATTAGAGTAAGTTTCCTCCGACAGGATAGTTTGATAAACAGATCGTGCCGCGCCATTTTATTCCTAAAATTTGGCATAAAAAAATTCCCCCAAAACTGGAGGAAAGGTTAAGTAGGCCCTACTTATAAGTATTACTTATAAGTCAAACACACAGTCGCGGTCTCACGAGAAAATGCATATTTATTCATTTTTTTTGTATATTTTCTATAAAAAGAAACTTGATTTTGCATAAAACTTGACATTCCATTTAAAAAAAATCCAAAAATTACATAAAAAACGCCTCCCCATACCCCGCACAAGGCCTCGACCATTAGACGACCGAGCGATGTGGAGTGGGCGTTCGCTTGTGTGTTCGTTGACTTATAGGTTAGTTACGCAGTTGAGGGCTACGGTACAACAGCACATTCCGCCGAACCAGTCGCTTTCCCATATGCAACCCTCCCGTTAACTTATAGGTAGGGCACACAGTTTGGAATCCAGTTGACTTGTGCTCCCTCCCGCGAAGCGGTTTGGGGTTCGGTTAAGTTGTCAGTTAACTTATAAGTTGGACTGTCAGTTAACTTATAAGTAAAACACACAGTTAACTTATAGGTATTACTTATAAGTTAACTTATAAGTCTTACTTATATGTCTTACTTATAAGTTAACTTATCTGCTTTACTTATATGCCTTACTTACAATATAAAGTGTAGGAGATTTACTTACTCTCCTAAAATTCACAGTCCTAAAATTTTCTGTCAACTGAAAAATTCACAAATTTTTCACAATTTTTCTTACTCCACCAACGGTAAAATTTTTGGAAAATTCTCTCGCCCCAAAATTTCTAGAATTTTTCTAGCACGCCGCACTTACCAAATTTCTGGAAAATTCTAACATCCCAAAATTCCTGTTTTACTTACAGGGCGGCGTTCCTACCAAAATTGGTGAAGGCGCACGTGTAGGTAAAATTGCAAGTAAGATAAATGTCAAGTCAAATGTCAAGTGTGTCAAATGACTTGACATTCTGTTTTACTTCCTTAACATTTGACTTGACTTACTTATTCGCCCTACTTACAGGTGCGGCGTTGCCATCGCACAAGGTCATGAAATAAGCTGGACTTATACTCTTTCCAAATTTTTGGAAAATTCAACCTACACAATAACCTTACCTACTTCCGCGCGAGCTGAAAAACCGAAAAGGATTAGTTTTTACGGGTTTTTCTGGTTTTTATGGACAGGCTATCCCACCAACTTTTTGATACTTCATTATACTTTTTATACTTTTTATATTACAATTCCACCCACAACCGCGCGGCCATAAATATACCCTTTTTCTGGTTTTTACGGATTAGAATCCCAAATTATCAGCCGCACTTGTTGAAGTAGGAATACTTTTAAGATATTCCCAATCATTTTTTTTATTCCAATCTGGAAAGACAATTTTTTCAGCGTTAGCTGAAAAACAATTATCAACTTCTTTTTCTTTTTCTTCTTCCTTTTCTACTTCTTCTTCAAGGTTTTTCTGGTTTTTACGGCTCTGTTCTTCCTCTCTGTTCTCTTTATTTGCTTTTTCAACAGAACTAACTGAACATTTCAACTTAGTAGCAACTTCTTGATTTGTCAAACCTTGTTCTCTTAATTTCGCAACTTCCTTCCTATCTACTGTGCGTGGGCGGCCTCCTTTTTTACCATTCTCAACTGATTGCCGATACCGTTCTTTTACTTTATCAATATTTGGCATACAACAACCATTGATAAATCCAATAATTACTTTATTATCTGTCTCAATATCACCCGCAGTCGCGCACAACATTAAATTCCATAACGCTTCTTTAGCGAACTCTGGAGATATCCCTTCTGCAAACCCCTCCAACGTTTCTCTCCAACTTCCATAGAAAAGAAAAGGTTCATATTTCTGTCTTCTGTCTTCTGTCATATTTAGCCCTCCGCCTATTATTTAGAGGCTCGTATAATATTATCAAATTCTTTTTGAAATTTTGGCGTTCGCAAAAATACCCAATTTATATATCCCTCTTTCCTTTTGTCGGGTAAGGTATAAAGTGGAGTAAATCCTTGCGCAAATAATTTCGAAGCTATTCGACGGCTATATACTCGAACCTCAGTTGTCTGATATTGTTTTTGTTCACTCATTATATTTCCTTCCTTGTCTAAATTTGAAATTTGAAATAAATTATTAGTCAGATGCCGCCTCCTTTATTTGGTCCAATCCTTATCAATACTAAATACAAATAACCCATTGTTTTCTATCAAATAGCCCTTATCTTTCAAATCTGTAATACCATCATAATAGGTCGCGCGCTTCATTCCAAATAACTGTTCCATCAACTTAGGCGTCAATTCCTTATTTGGTGCATCAGTTGCACAATACATCCAAATCTTGAACGCACACGGCTTTAGTTCTATCATAGCGTTATACCACAGTCCCGCGCGAGGAAAATTCGTAGCATAATCATTACAAAAAGTTTTTATCCAAGTTGTTTCTGAGCCTATTGTTTCATTCGCTCTAGCATCAGTTTTATCAGTCAAATTCATTTCAAAATACCTCCCAGAATACAGTTCTTCACACATACGTTTTTCTCAAATTTTTCGTGGCTCCTAGCGACGATTCCTCTCGAACTTACACGCGCGTTCGCTCATTTGTGCGGCCTTGCTTTCCCCTATAAGAAAAGCGCCCTGTCAAATTGACAGAGCGCGTATTCTATTTACTTTCTAAGACAATCGTACCTATAAGTGCTGCTGGTCTTACTCAGCCAGCGCGTAAGTGGTGCGCTCGCTCTTGTCGATCTTGGTCTTATCCTTGATAACAGTGCCATCAGCAACACTGGCCTTGAGGATGCTCGCAACCTTAGTGGCAGAGCAAGGCTTCTCACTGAAGTCCTCTGCAAAAGCCGTGGTAAGTGCATCGGCCAGCTCGGAACCAATCTTACCCTCACTGGTAAGCACATTTGCCTTGAGATAGGTCAGATACTTCTCATTAGCAAGAGCCGCCTTGCTGGGCTTATTCTTCGCGGTTTCCTTTGCCTTATCCATAGTGGCCAGAAGAGCAGTAGCCTTCTCAACCATCTCGTCATTCATCTCGCCATTGATAACTGCAACATAAAGCTCTCTAGTAGTCATTTTCTTTCTCCTTCTCGTCGGTATGGCCGCACGCGCCATTTAATTTTGTTTTGTTTCTTTCTTTATCTTACATATATATTATAGCGAAAATTTGAGGAAAAATCAAATTTTCAACTTATAATTTTTACTTGAAATTTTCGGCCTGCTTTATTTATTAGACATTTCAAATCCAGTTTCTGACTCACTTGTGCGGCAATACCATACAACATTTCCACCATCAGATGTAGCGCCGAAAGTATCTTTTGTAAATCCAATTGTCAAGCCAATAGTCGTGTGATATATATATGTTTCATCATCAATCGCCCACAGCCAAATGCGGCCAGTATTTGAACTACCACAATAAGTTGAAACAATTGAATCTCCACTTATCATTAGTTCATGTGTTTCGCTATAAGCTAATGAATGTATCTCACCATTTTGATCGGTGTAAGACTCACTTTCCCAAACGCCTTGAATCTGTGCCCACGACTGAACAACCCAATTCTTTTCTTCCGGCTGCCCGCCGCAACTTGTCAGTATTAGACAAGCAGCAAGAATAAAAAATATCAATAATACAGATACGATTGCGAGAACTCCCCTCGTCATTTCATTATCACCACCGTGTTATCTTGGTTTGTTAGAATCCAAGTCGTCAATATTTTTACAAGGTTTTTTACATCCAAATCTTGCTGTTTAATTTCTATCATCTTTTTAAGCAATTCATTGATACTAATATAACCTTGCGGCAAGTGGTCAGTGCGCGCCCATTCGGCTACTTCATCACCAAAATGATCAATACCCAACATATCCTCGAGCGCCGTAATTCCATTCGGCCCCCACTCATCACCATAATGCCATTCAACGGTAGAAATCATATTACCAACTTCAGCTGCCGTATAACATCTTTCAGACTCATTTATCATCTTGCTACTCCAATCTTATTTCGTTCAGATACGATTTCAATCAAATGTGAGTTCAATATAATCATTCTCCTCTCTAGCAAAACTGTCTTTATGCTCCAAAAGTTCATCCCAGTCCTTAGGGAGATAATACTTACTCCATTTCCAACTATATCCAAACTGAGCGGCGTAATCATTGGCGCCATGCGCCCGCCACCCATAACGGCTCAAAAATCTATCATACACTCGCGCGCGCTTTTCCTCGCTTGCTTCAACCATAAAGGTAAGAGAAGAAGAACAATACACACGCCGCACGGCTTCAATCCCTTCAAGAAATAGCTTGCGCGCGATAGCAAAGGTTTCAAGCTGATGTTTACCAGTTATTGGATATTCATCGCCACGTACATACCCATCCTCATCCAAATTAACAAGGCCGAACCAGCGATTGAGAGCGTGATTACGTTTGCGCTTATCATAAACGAGCAGTCCGATATAGAAAGTCGAAACGTCCTCCGTATCGTCCTCTTCCGGCATAAATTCGACTCTGACAATCTGGTCTTTGCCTACTGGAGCTTCAAAGCTATAGCAAGTCGCGCCGTAAAACCTATAATGTTTCATTCTCTTTCCCTCACTTTCTATATATATTATATCAAAAATTTTTTATTTTTTCAAGCTTCGCTATTTTCAATCCGCTTACGATGTTTCTCTTTCCGCGTGTAAGTTTTCTTGTTTGTGAATTTCTGGCATTTCTTACGGAGCGCACACCACTGAGCTAACTGGTCGTGCGGCATTGCTGTTTCAGACTTGGATAAATTCTCTTTCATTATTCAATCCTCCGCCATTAGCACAAAAGATTCCTCAACTTCATCATATCCATCATCATTTATCGGTGTGAAAACACGCATCATCTTAGGGCAAATAGTGCGTATCGTTTCGTTCTCAACCAGCTCTCTAAATGTATAATACTGACCGAGTGTTCCAATATTAGGACGCAAGATAGTAGATGTATAAAACTTACCTTCCCTATCATACACTGTCATTCTATATTTCATTTTACTTCCCTCCTCATTTTCTATATATATTATAACTCAATTTTTATAAAAAAACAAGTTCCCGCACTTTCTGTCCTACGAAAAGACTTACTTGTGCGGGAACCGTATAAAAGAAATTATCTAGCGTAGTAAAATACATCAGAGTAATTGGTTAGTGCAAGTACATCATTCTTAGTATCATAAATAATAGCCATTGCGCCAATATCATACCAATCAAACTGGCCATCGCTCTTTGTATATTCAGCAACACTATAAATGGTGTCATCACTTGTTATAAGAACTGCATAACCGTCAGAATCAATTGTCAGAGTATAACCCCAATCAACAATTATTTCAGGACCAACAGCGATGCCATTTACTTCAGCCTGATACATAATCCAATTACCAGCAATAGGGTCATTAAGAGATTTAAGCGTAGTAGAAGGTGTCGGTTCTGGCGTTATGGGGGCAGGTGTCGCCACGCCTTCCATCTCAACGGTCTGTGCGGCAGTCGCACCACAACCAGTCATCAGTGCAAGCATAACTCCGCACAAAAGAATTAGACAAATCGTAGATATAATCTTCTTCATTTTACAAATTCCTTTCAATTTTGTTTTGTATTCGTTTTACTTATCTCTCTTGGATGTTTGAAAGTGCTTCCCTGACCCAGTTTTCACTGTCAGAATCAATTATAAAAATCTCATCTTCATAATCGTCCCTAGCCATAACTTCAATACTCAGGAGGTCCTTACCAAACGCATCTTCAATGCGCTTTGTTGCTTCAAAGAAAGACGGCCCTTCGCAAACGCCCCAGACAGTATGCTCGTCGCCACTCTCACCCATAAATTCATCCCAATAAGTTGCCTTGAATCTCAGCATTATTTTACCACCTTTCTGGCACACTAACCGTGCACCAATAATCCATTTCACTTGTTTTCAGCCTCTCTCCAGTGCGGAGAACTACCCACTCAAAATCACATACCAACTGATTCCACTGATACTCACACAGCTCTACCAAATCAAGATATGGCCACGGCACATAGGGGCTATAAGGCAAAACCCAAACTCTTTCTCCATTGAGCGGCTGCGCCTTTTGATATCGAATCCAATCATTCTTGTTCATTTTATATTTCCTTTCCTTATTTTCTATAATAATTATAGCAAAAATTTTGAGGAATTTCAAATTTAAATGTTCTTATTATTTTTAATGAATGTTGCAATCCGCAAGAGGAATTGCCGCTTCCCAACTATCATATACATAACCGTCAGTTCTGAACACATAATAGCGCCCCTCGGCCTGCTGGCACGTGGTATCGACACGGACAGAAAGGGTCGAACCATTGCGGCTTTCCATTATCTCATAAAAATTGTCAATAGATGCTGGAGTGTGTTCATCAATCCAATTGTTGATACTATCACTCTCACCATAATTCAGTGCTTTGAACGTAATCTGGTCAAAACCCATCGGAGAAAAGTTATCTTTATTCAAGAATTCAAAGCCATCACGTAAAATCATTACCATACGGTTGATACACCAATTAGGCTTTGCATAACGCCAAGCTGACAGATATTCACGGACGTCCGTTATAGAGTATGACAGAACATCAATCGCGCGCGGAATATCACTTT